>JADHED010000086.1_pt1 | contig 127986 bp, 113 predicted proteins | sample 8952041 | NCBI WGS metagenome assembly JADHED01 (sample SAMN16124423, study PRJNA663239) | bioreactor sludge metagenome | isolation source: sludge (control) | place: India:Bengaluru | collected 2018-09-08 | reverse complement strand
GGCCAGCCCCTTCAGCCCCTGGCCAAGGTCGCCTCCGGGGGCGAGCTCTCCCGCATCAGCCTGTGCATACAGGTCGCCACCGCCGAGTGCGCCGCCATCCCCACCCTGGTCTTCGACGAGGAGGACGTGGGCATCGGCGGGGCGGTGGCGGAGGTCGTCGGCCGCCTGCTGCGGGCCCTGGGGGAGCGGCGTCAGGTACTGTGCGTCACCCACCTGCCCCAGGTCGCCGCCCAGGCCCACCACCATCTCCAGGTGCGCAAGGAGACCCGGGAGGGCCAGACCCACACCCATATCCGCCGCCTCGACGCCAAGGCCCGGATCGACGAGATCGCCCGCATGCTCGGCGGCACCACCATCACCGAGAAGACCCTGGCCCACGCCAGGGAAATGATCGAGCGGGCCGGGGGCTGAGGCACGCGCCCCTGACCCCGCCGCACCCTCACCCCGGCGCCTGGCAGGCGGGGCAGAGGCCGTGGATCACCAGGGTGTGATCCTCCAGGGTGAAACCGTGCTCGGCGGCGATCGCCTGCTGACGGCTCTCGATGGCCTCATCCATGAATTCCACCACCTGGCCGCACTTCATGCACACCAGATGGTCGTGATGAGCCCCCCGATCCAGTTCGAAGACCGACTGCCCCCCCTCGAAGTTGTGGCGACAGACCAGCCCGGCCTCCACGAACTGGGTCAGCACCCGGTACACGGTGGCCAGGCCAATCTCCTCCCCCCGCTCCAGCAGCCGGCGGTACACGTCCTCCGCGCGCAGGTGACGGGGACCCTCGCCCTTGCCACTGGCCTCCAGGATCTCCAGGATCTTGACGCGCGGTAGCGTCACCTTGAGCCCGGCCTGCTTGATATCCGTCTTGTCCACGCCGCCCTCCTCCCCCAGTTCAGCCCGCCGATTCCTTCCCCGAGGCTTGATGGGCTGGGGTATTATTTGCCCCCCTGAATCGGCGTCCGCCCGGGTATCGACCAAAAAGATGCAAAAGCTTCCCATTTTATTGGCCATGGGTGCAAGCCTCGCCCTCAGCGGCTGCGCCACCAAGCGGGACGGCGCGCCCGACTATCAGGAATCGGCCCTCAACCGGCTGCCCTTCGTCTATCAGATGACCATCCAGCAGGGCAATATCATCACCGAGGAGATGGTCGACCGGCTCGAACCGGGCATGACGCGCAGTCAGGTCCGCTACCTGCTGGGCACGCCCATGCTCACCGACCTCTTCCACCAGGATCGCTGGTATTACACCTACACCATCCGTCATCCCCATCGCGACATGGAAAAGAAGCCGCTGGTGGTCTATTTCGACGGTGAGGTCATGACCCGTGTCGAGGGCTTCACCACGCCCAACCCGGCGCGCCTGGAGGCGGGGGAGCCCGAGGAGGTGATCGTCAGCGTGCCGGACTGGAGTGGCGATTCCGGCCTGGTGAAAAAGACCCTCAAGGCCCTGGGCGTCGAAGATGACAACTAGAGGGCGCCAGGCCGCGCGTCCCATCCCCGACCAGGCCCGCGGAGGGTTGAGGTTCGCGCCCGGCCGGGCCCCTTCCGCTGAGTTTCCCGGGAGACGCCGCTGATGCCCCGCCCCGCCACCCAACGCCTGCTGCAGATCTCCGACCCGCATATCTTCGCCGATCCCGAGGGTGACCTGCTCGGCCAACGGACGCGCCTGACCCTGGAGGGGGTCCTGGACCTGGCCGGGTCGGCCTTTGGCGCCGCGGACCGGGTGCTGCTCACCGGCGATCTGTCCCAGGATGCCAGCCCGGCCAGCTACCGTTATCTCGCCGGGCGCTGCGCGCGACTGGGCCTCCCCTGCCACGCCATCCCCGGCAATCACGACGTGCCGGCGGAAATGGCCCGCAGCCTGGTCGGCGGCCCGATCGACATGCCGCGCCGGGTCGACTGCGGACCCTGGAACCTGGCGCTGCTCGACTCCCACCTGCCCGGCTCCGAGGGCGGCCACCTGGCGGCCAAAGAACTGGCGATCCTGGAGGCGGCCCTGGCCGCCCGGCCACAGGCCCCGGCCCTGGTGGTCCTGCATCATCAGCCCCTGCCCCTGGGCAGCCCCTGGCTGGACGAGATGACCCTGGACAACCCGGATGACTTTTTCGCCATCATTGACCGTCATCCCCAGGTGCGGGCTATCGTTTTTGGCCACGTGCACCAGGAATACGCCGGGGAGCGCCGGGGCGTCACCCTGCTAGGCGCCCCCTCGACCTGCATCCAGTTCCTGCCCGGGAGCCTGGACTTCGCCCTCGACCCGGCCACCCCCGGCTTTCGCTGGCTGGAACTCCACCCGGACGGCCGCCTCGCCACGGGCGTCGAGCGCATCGCCGCCTACCCCGATCCCCTCGACCTCAGCGGTAGCGGCTATTGAGTCCTCCCTAGGTTGGGTGCCTGGTCCTGCTTCTCCTACCTGGTGTTCAAGCGAGGGTGACGGGCAGGCTCGCACCCGTCTCGATGCCCGTCGCAGTATGCCGCAGGCGGATGGCGAGGAGTTCGACTCCGGCGCTGGCGACCTGACGCAGCCGCTCGGCATAACGGGGATCGACCTCCACGGCGGGGGCGAAGCACTGACCCTCGGGCCGGTTGACGGCGAAGAGGATGATCGCCCGCCAGCCCGCGGCCCGGGCGGTCGCCAGCAGATCGAGATGCTTGCGACCGCGCTCGCTGACCGCATCCGGAAACAGGACCCGCTCACCTTCCAGCAGGGTCGTGTTCTTGATCTCCACCAGGGCATCGGGGGCCGGGCCCTCCCGCAGGACCAGGTCCAGCCGGCCCCCCGCCTGGCCGGCGGGGGCATAGACCTGCTCGCGGCGCAAGGAATGGTAGCCCGCCAGGGCCGGGATGCGCCCGGCGGCGATGCCCTCCGCCAGGACGGCGTTGGGACGTCCGGTGTGAACGCCGATCCAGCCCCCGCCCATGTCCACCCGCTCCAGGGTCCAGGCCAGACGGCGACGGGGATCCGCGTGGTGACTGAGCTGGACGGGGGCCCCCGGTTCCCAGCAACTGGTCATGCGGCCGGTATTGGGGACATGGGCGGTGACCCGGGTGCCATCCGCCAATTCCACCTCGGCGAGGAAGCGTTGGTAACGGCGCAGGATGCGGCCGTCCGTCAGGGGGGGCAGTTGCACCGTCGGGTTCTCCGTAGGGCCCCCTGGTCCACCCCTCCGGGGGTCGCGGGTCGGGGTCGGGGGTCAGAGGTCAGAAGTGAAGAAGACAGCAAATGAGGAAGTCAGGAAGTTGGCGCATCGCCCGTCCTAACGATTCAAGAAACCGCTCAGCGCCTGGTAAGGCACGGGCTCGCACGCGAGGGCCTCGACCCGGGCGAGGGGTGGGCCAAGGCTCAGCCAGTCGCGCAACGCGGCTACCGCCGCCCGCGGCCCACAGGCCAGGACCTCGACCCGCCCATCGGCGAGATTGCGCGCATAACCGCTCAATCCCAGCCGCCGGGCCTCTTCCCGGGTGGAGGCACGGAAAAAGACCCCCTGGACCCGGCCGGACACCAGGCAGCGCATGCCGATGAGATCATCTCCACCCGATAGCTGGTTCACGTTACGCTGGCCTCACCCACGTCAGATCCACCTTCACGCCGATTTCGTTAGCCCCGGGGTTAGAATAGGGCTCTCGCAATGACGAATCACCTGGGCCACTCCACGGCGAGTCAGACATGTCCATCACCCTCTATCATAATCCACGCTGCGGCAAATCCCGCGAGACCCTGCAACTGCTGCGCGATCGGGGGCTTGAACCCGAGATCGTCGACTACCTCAAGACGCCGCCCACCTTCACGACGCTGAACCAGATTCTGCACCAGCTAGGTCTGGAGCCACGGCAAATGATGCGCACCAAGGAGAAGGAATACCGGGAACTTGGCCTGGATGATCCGGCCCTGTCGCGTCAGGACCTCATCAAGGCCATGATTGCTCACCCCATTCTCATCGAGCGCCCCATCCTGCTCAAGGACGGCCGGGCGGCCCTGGGCCGACCACCCGCGACCGTGCTGGCCATCCTCTGACCCGCCGCCACGCCCCCCGGCGCCGAGCGATTTTATCGGTCCCAATAATGATGGCCGCTCGTTACTAACCTCACCTCTGCCCGAGTATTCACCGCCATGCCCCACGTTCTGATCCTTTACTACAGCCGCCATGGCGCCACGGCCGCGATGGCGAACCTCATCGCCCGCGGAGTCGAGGAGGTGCCAGGCATCGAGGCCCGACTGCGGACCGTACCGGCGGTCTCCACCGTCTGCGAGGCGACCGAGGACAGCATCCCCGCCAGCGGGGCCCCCTACGCCGACCTGGACGACCTGCGCCACGCCGCCGGACTGGCCCTCGGCAGTCCCACCCGCTTCGGCAACATGGCCGCGCCGCTCAAGTATTTCCTCGACGGTACCAGCGCCCTCTGGCTGTCCGGGGCCCTGATCGGCAAACCGGCCGCCGTCTTCACCTCCACCTCCAGCCTCCATGGCGGCCAGGAGAGCACCCTGCTGAGCATGATGCTGCCCTTGCTGCACCACGGCATGCTGCTCATGGGCCTGCCCTACAGCGAGACCGACCTGCTGCGCACCACCAGCGGCGGCACCCCCTATGGCCCCTCCCATCTGGCGGGGGGCGACAGCCAACTGCCCCTGAGCGAGGAGGAACGGCGCCTTTGCCAGGCCCTGGGGCGGCGTCTGGCGCGGGCGGCCCTGGCCCTGGAACGGGCCGGCTGACGGCGGCACGAGTTTGTCGCTGGACACAGCTCACGCCCCGGCCCCGGACCTGGATCCGCACACGCGGTCGGCTTCGCCCCTCACCGGACCAGATCAGGGGTCGGCATCGCCAGCCCCCACTCCGGACCCGGGGTCGGCGGCGACACTCCCCCGTCCTGAGCCAGAGGGCGCCAGCCCTTCCCAGCCGGGGGCGACGGTTGGCCTGCAACTGCCGCTGGCCCTGACCCCGGGTGCCGAGTCGGACTTCTCCGCCTATCTGGCCGGGCCCAATGCCGAGGTGGTCGCGGCCCTGGCCGCCTGGGCCCAGCCATCGCTCCGCCCGCCTACCGCCGCGGCCCCACCGGGGGTAGCGACCCCCCCGCCAGCGGCCACCGGACAATTTCTCTATGTCTTTGGCCCCCCGGGCACGGGCAAGAGCCACCTCCTCCAGGCGGCCTGCCAGGCCGCGCGCCAGGAGGGGCTGGCGGCGGCCTGTCTACCCCTGGGGCATCCCGGTCTGGAACCCGCCGTCCTGGAGGCCCTGGAGCGCTGGGACCGCATCGCCCTCGACGGCCTGGAGGCCGTGATCGGTCAGGCACCTTGGGAGGAGGCCCTGTTCCACCTCTACAATCGCCTGCGGGATGCGGGACGGGGGTTGCTGGTGGCGGCCCGTCGGCCCCCGGGCGAGTTGGGCATCCACCTGGCGGATCTCGCCTCCCGGCTGGCCTGGGGCACCCGTTATCGGCTGAAGCCCCTCGATGAGCGGGAGTGCGCCGCGCTCCTGCGCCACGCCGCCCGGCGTCGCGGACTCAAGCTGGGCGAGGAGGCCATCGCCTATATGCTCAAGCGCTGCCCCCGGGAGCCCGGCTACCTGCTGGAGCTGCTTGGACACCTGGACCGGGCGAGCCTCGCCCACAAGAAGCGCCCGACCCTACCGCTGATCCGTGCCCTGATCGAGGCGCGGCGGGGTGATGCCACGCCGGTAGAGCCCTGACCCGCGGTCTTTTCCCTGGGCCATAACCTCGGGCAAATACCTTGCATCGTCGGCCAACTCCCGTTATCGTCCCGTTTATACCCACCTCGGCGCGGCTTATTGTCTGACCCCGCGGGACGGGGCCGGGTAACCAAATCAAACCATTTATCCCGCGGCCAAGTATCGCGGGAGACCCTGTCGGCTATCGCCCCACCGCGCCGTCCCCGGGTGTTCAGCGCACCCTTGCCCTGGGGCTCACGGGCGATATCCTCCCGGCAGGGGGAGATTAAACCACCAGAAGAGGAGAAGATCCCGTGAAGCCATGCCCCATCCTGGGACTCGCCCTGGTTTTCGGCCTGACCGCCAGCCAGCCGCTCCTTGCCGACGACCCCCTCGCCGCCGCACGGGAGGTCGAACAGGCCCTGCATCTCAAGCCGGATCTGGCCAATGGCCGGAAGGTCTATCTGGTCTGCTCGGTCTGCCATCAGCCCGAGGGCTGGGGGACCACCGACGGGACCTACCCGCAGATCGCCGGTCAATACGCCGAGGTCACCATCAAGCAACTGGCGGACATCCGCGCCCGCAATCGGGACAACCCGATCATGCTGCCCTTCGCCATGACCAATTCCCTGACCATTCAGGATATTGCCGATGTCAGCTATTACATCGAGCATTTCCCCATGGACCCCGACAACGGCGTGGGTCCGGGCACGGATCTGGAACTGGGTCAGCGCCTTTACGAGGAGAACTGCGTGGACTGCCACGGCGAGCGCGGCCAGGGCGTCCCGGAAAAGCACAGCCCCTTGCTCCAGGGCCAGCATTACCGCTACCTGGTCCGTCAGTTCGAATTGATCCGCGACGGCAAACGGCTCAACGCCGACAAGGAGATGGTCAAGCAGATCCAGACCTTTTCCACCCGGGACATCCAGGCGGTCATGGACTATACCTCGCGCCTGAAGCCCCCCCTGGAGATGGTCGCCCTGCCGGGCTACACCAATCCCGACTTCCCCCGTTTCTGGCGCCCCATCACTTCCCGGGGCCCGGAACTGGGCATGGGGCTAGGCATGGGTATGGGGCCAGGCATGGGCATTGGCAGAGGGATGGGGATGACGCTCGCCGATTAGCGCGGGAGAGCGCAGGCCGTTCGGTCCCCCTCTCCCCGACCCTCCCCCGCCAGGGGGGAGGGAGGAAGAGCCTCAGCGGCTTGCGCTACCGATACCAGCCAAGGTGGCTTGGGGCGTGAACGCTAACGGCGCGGTTAGCATTAAAGACGCGAGCGGAGGCTGCCATTTTCCGGGGTGTGGCAAAACCCCTCATGCCCGTCAGCGCGTAAGTCACGGGAATGTCTTTCATTCTCTGGGGTGTGGCCTGCCGCCTCAGGACAGTTAGCAACGATCGGCCGTCACTTCAGGGACTGATAATAGTCCATCAGGATCTGGGCGACCTCGGGACGGGAGAATTCCTTGGGCGGGGCGATGCCGGAACCCAGCAGTTCACGTACCTTGGTGCCGGACAGGAGCACGAAGTCCTCCTTGGTGTGATCCGGGGCCTCGCGCATCATGACCACCCGGCCCAGCTTCTTGGACCAGGCGGTGTGGTCGGCCTTGAAGATCTCGATGTCCAGGGCCCCTTCCGGGACCTCTTCGTCGAAGATGGTCTGGGCATCGAAGGCGCCGTAGTAATCCCCCACCCCGGCATGGTCACGGCCGATGATGAAGTGGGTGGCGCCCATGTTCTGGCGGAAATAGGCGTGCAGCACGGCCTCCCGGGGGCCGGCATAGAGCATGTCGAAGCCGTAGCCGGTCACCATGGCGCTGTTGGGCTTGAAGTAGAGCTCGACCATCTTGCGGATGGCGGCATCGCGCACCGGGGCGGGGATATCGCCCGGCTTGAGCTTTCCCAGGAGCATGTGAATGACCAGGCCATCACAGTTGAGACGCTCCATGGCCATGTGGCACAGCTCTTCGTGGGCCAGGTGCATGGGGTTGCGGGTCTGGAAGGCGACGACACGCTGCCAGCCGCGCTCGGCGATCTCGTTGCGGATCTCGACCGCGGTGCGGAAGGTATCCGGGAAATCGTCCTGGAAGTAGGAAAAGTGCAGGACCTGGATGGGTCCGGAGACGGCGAAGCGCCCCTGGCTATTGAAGGTGGCGACGCCGGGGTGCTCGCTATCGCTGGTGCGATAGACCTTCTCGGTCATGAAGGCCATCTGCGCGTCGCTGACCTCCTCGATGGCTTGCACGTCCATGATCGCCAGGACCGGCTGACCCTCGATGTTGGGGTCACGCAGGGCAATGCGGCTGGCGCCCCGGATGGCCGAGACATCCTCCAGCAGGCACAGGACCGGCACCGGGAAGAAGGCGCCATTGGTCATGCGCATGTTCTCGCAGGTGCCCATGGCATCGGCGACACTCATGAAGCCTTGGAGGGGGGTGAAATACCCGCCCCCCATCATCACCGCGTTGCCGGCGGCCTGGGAGCTGATGACCACGGAAGGCAAGGCTTCGGCCTCGTGCATCAGGCGATGATGCGTGTCCGGGTCATAGACAAAGAGCGGCTTGAGCACGTCCGAACCGACTGGTTTGATCATCTTGCGTCTCTCCTGATGGCCCCCGCGCCGCGTGCCGGAACCTTGTCCGATCAGCCGGTGAGCTTATTTATGAAAAATGAGTCTGGCGCCGAGGGGCCACCCGATGGGCTTTGAGGCCGATAGCGGCGAAAGTCAGGCGCGATCGGCAAAGTTACCATAGCGCGCTGGCATCCCCAAGCCTTGCGGCCGCCCGGGTCATGGTTCCCGGCGGAGCGCCCCCACCTTGGGGCCGGTGGGCTAGAATCGCCCTCCTTGACCTCTGACCAGGAGCAGACCGCATGCCTTACTTCATCTACGCCAAGACCGAATCCCCCCTGACCCTGAGCCACATCGCCACCTACGAGGCCTACAAGGAAGCCAAGGAACGGGTCCGCGGCCTGCGCCAGGGGCAGCCCCTGGCGGGGGACGCCGCCTATCGCATGATCTTCGCCAAGAGCATGGGGGAAGCGGAGAAGCTGCTGTCGACGCCGCGGGATGAACGCGTCATCGGCGAGGATTGAGGGACTGACCAAGAGAGCGGGGCCGCACCGCGACGGGGTCGCGCCCCCGCGGTCTCACCCCTCCCAGGCAGGCCTGCTAGCCTGAACCCTGGTTGGCAGATTCACCCCGCCCCAGGTGGCCTGCTAGCCTGAACCCTTGTCGGCCGCTTCACCCCGCCCCGGCCTGCCTGCCAGCCTGAACCCTGGTTGGCGGAGATGGACCGGCTCGCTTCAACCCTTGTTGGCGGAGGTGCGCTCGGCCCAGAGGTATTGCAGGACCTTGCGCACGTAGCGCTGGGTTTCGGGATAGGGCGGGATGCGATTGCCATATTGGGCGACGGCGTTCTCCCCGGCGTTGTAGGCCGCCAGGGCCAGTTGCAGATCGTTGCCGAACAGGTCCAGCAGATCGCGCAGATAGCGGGCGCCGCCGCGCAGATTCTCCGTCGGGTCTTCGATATTCGTCACCCGGTAGCGCGCCGCGGTGGCGGGCATCAGTTGCATGAGCCCGGTCGCCCCCGCGGGCGAGACCGCCCCCGGGTTGTAGGCCGACTCGATCCGCACCACGGCGTGCAGCAGTTCCGGGCGCAGATTCTCCTGGCTGGCGATCAGCTCGATGGTGCGCTCGTAACGGGCCCGGCGGGCGCTGAGATCCGCCGGCGCGGACTCGATAAAGGGGCGGCTGCGGCCAATGGCCACCACCTTCGCCGCGTTTTCCTTGGCCACCTTGGTGGCGTCACGCTTCCATTCCAGCTTGAGGTCGTCACCGCGCAAGGGGGTGTCGGTGAAGTAGATCTTCCCCTCGGCATCTACGTACTTGTAGATATCCGCCGCCGCCGTCAGTGGCAGGATCAGCAGGAGTGGGATGAGCGCGCGCATACCACCCTCTTCATAAGCCTCTGTTTATAGGATGATTTTACCAGATCCCCGGTCGGATCGCTTTCAACGATCTTAGCATACTAACCCGAGTCCGGCGGGGAATCCACCGCCAGGAATCACCGTCGGGACTGCGGGACCGCGCCACCTCAGCACCACGGCACTGTGGGCAGCCGCCAGTCGGCCGGACCCCAACCCGCCAGTCGGCAAGCACCACGTAATCAGGGGGAGACAAAATGAACCAAGATCAGCCCGCCTTTCCACCCGTTCCGTTGCGAAATAACCATTCGTTGCGGGATTGCGACATCCATCGGACTGGTTTGCTGGGTAATTATCAACTTCCTACGGTCACTAATGTTTCCGGAATCACTCAGCCGGCAATCTCATTTATCGCCCTGGGATGGCCTCCATATCAATCATTTGTTCGTCGCGCTGAGACGACAATTTCATTGAATGATACGCCGCCAAATCAGGGGCAAATGCATGCAATTTATTGTTGCGGTACATTTTTTTCTGACTATAATCCGGCCACTCGCTTGATCTGAATGACGACTACGGGTTAACTGAATGAACCGGCGATATTTCCTTGGCCTCGCCTTATCCACTATTGCTGCCCCCGCCTTCGCCACGAAGAGATCCACTGACAAGAGCCGCATCATCCGACTGCGCCACGCCCATACCGATGAAAGCATTCGCATTACTTATCGGATTGGCGACAGTTACCAACGGGATGCCCTCGCCAAACTGAACCATTTCCTGCGCGATCACCGCAATGGTGAAAGCACCCACATGGACCCCAAATTGTTCGACCTGCTTTACGATCTGCAGAAGCGCATCCACGGCGAGGAGTGCGAGATCGAGGTCTTCAGCGCCTACCGCTCACCCAACAGCAACGCCCAGTTGCGCCGGGCCTCCAAACGGGTGGCCCGCAACAGCTTCCATATCAGTGGCAAGGCCATCGACGTGACCTTCGAGGACTGCTCCAGCTCCCGTCTCCGGGAGTCCGCCATCGCTCTCAGTCGCGGTGGCGTCGGCACCTACGGCCGCTCCAGTTTCGTGCATCTCGACACGGGCCCGGTACGCACCTGGCGCGCCTGACGTACCTGAGATCCGCCCACGCTTGCGCGTTCGGCTGGACCTGCCAGCGACCGCCATCCGCACTTAATCCCCTCTTAAGGCTTTAGCCCCCTCTCCCCATCCCTCCCCCACCAGGGGGGAGGGAGCCAGGATATCACCCCCTTGCGCCACCGATACTCAGGCGGCAGGGGGGTGTAAATGCTTACGACCCTTCCCCGTCATGCAAAACACTCTGGCACCAAAACCCAACGGGTTTCGGGGGTTGTGAATGCTTACGATCCTTCCCCATCGTGGGACCTGGGGAAGACCCATTGTCCCCTCAGGCGAGCTCGGGAAAGCCCAGGGTCAGAGTGTCCGGGTGCTGCCCGCAGGCGATCTCCAGGCCAATGGGCGCGTCCTGGGGGAAACGCTGGGCCACCACCCAGTACTGAGTCAAGTCGCCACCCAGCTCCGAGAGGTTCTTCAGGGCCCCGCGCAGCCGCCGGCTGTCAAAGAAGGCGAAGGGCTCGTCGAGAAAGACGAACTGATCGTCCCGCACCCGGCGGGCCACCAGCTCCTGTGACAGGCCGAGACGCAGCGCCAGCATGATCTGCCGCTGGGTGCCGCTGGAGATCTCGTCCAGGTCCAGCAGGTTACGCTTGTCGCTGGAATAGACCCGCACCTGCAGATCCTCGTCCACCTCCAGAAACTCGTAGTGGCCTTCGGTGAAGCGGGGCAGGGCCCGGGAGACCATGTCGCGCAGCCCGGCGCTGAAACGGCGGGACATCTCCCGCGCCGCCCCCGCCAGCAGGTCGCGCGCCAGGCGCCGGGTAGCCATCCAGTCCTCCGCCGCCGCGATCTCCTGGTCGAGCCTGGCCAGTTCCTGGGTCAGTTCCTGGTGGCGCTGGCCGTCGCTGCGCAGCCGCGCCAGGCCATTGCGGGTAGCCGCCTGCCAGGCATGCAGCCGTTCCAGATCCCGCTTGAGCCAGACCGCCTCATGTTCCAGGGCGCTACAGACCTCCGCGACCGCGGCCTCCAGGAAGAGGATGCGCTGCCGGAGGCGGGCGCGCCGCTCCACGTCGGGCCGGTCGATCAGCAGGTGCGGGCCCTCGTCCGGTCCGGCGCCGGGACCGGCCTCGCCCGGTTCACCCCCCCCGGCCAGACCGCCCGCCCCCGGGGTCTCCCGAAGGCGCGTAGGCAGGGGTTCGAGACTGTCCAACCGGTCCAGTTCCCGCGCCAGACGCCGGGCCCGGGCCCGCCGCCGGCGCAGTCCCAGCGCCAGCACCGCCAGCCAGAGCCAGGTCAGGAGCAGGAAGCCGCCGAAGATTACCACCACCGCGGTGACGACGGCATGGGCCGTGAGGCCGGTCTCGGCGATCAAGCCCTCCAGCCAGGCGATGATGACGGGCATGGGCCAGGTCGCGGGCTGGAAGTGGACCATGGCCCACAGGGCCCCGAGGGCGAGCACGGCCAGCAGGGCGATGTTGGCGAAGAGGCCGGCGAGGGCGCGCCGGGCGCCATGGCTGCCATGGCGGCGATAGGCGGTGCTGTACTCGTCGCTGGCCCCTTGCAGGGCCTGCATGCGCTCGGCCCTCTGTGCCTCCCGCTCGCCGATCTCGGCCAGTTGTCGCTCCAGGACCTGGGCGCGGCCCGCCTCGGGGGCCAGTTGCGCCTGCTCCTCGGTCAGGGCCAGCCGGCGCTCGCGCCGGGCGGCCTGGGCCGCCTCGGCCGTGGCCAGTTCCGTGTCGAGGGCCGCGGCGCAGGCCTGCAAGGGGGCGGCGCCGACCATGGCCCGCACCGCCGGGCTGTGGGGATGAGGGGAGGCGATCTCGCGCTGGGCGAGATAGCAGGTCTCGACGTAGTCGTCGAAACCGAAGCGGACCAGGCGCGTGAGGGCCGGGGTCACGGCATCGGCCCGCGCCAGGGGTTCGTTGGGGGTCTCCAGCGCGATCAGACGGGCCGACTGGGTGCCGTCGCGGGTCAGGTACCGGCTGACCTCATAGCCCTTGCCCTTGACGCGGAAGCGGAGGGTGACAGCCCCTTCCCCGGCGCCCCAGTGCACCAGCTTGCCGATGCGCTCCCCGGCCAGGGCGAAGGTCCGGCCAAAGAGGGCGAAGCAGATGATCTCGCCAATGGCGCTCTTGCCGCTCTCGTTGTCGCCGCTGAGGCCGATGATGCCCCGCTCCGGCAGGTCCGCCAGGCGCAGGACCCGGTAACGGTGCAGGCGTTCGGCCTCTATGCGCAGAATGATCATCGCTGGGTCTCCTCCGCCGCCTCACGCGCCCGGAGGCGCTCCAGGGCCAGGTCCAGGGCCGCCTGAAAACGCTGCTCGTCCAGGCCACCGGCCGTGTCGCGCCGGCGCTCCCGCTCGGCCTCGCAATAGGCCGCGAACGCGACGCTGGGCTTGATGCTGGCCTCTTCCGGGGCCTTACGGCTGAAGGGGAGCTTGATCATGGGCAGGCCTCCTACGGTCCGCGCCCGTCCGGCGGGCGATGGGGTCTATTGTCGGGCTTTTCGCCGCCCATGGCACGCCCGCGTATCGGGGCATGAACCTCAGTCGCGAATGCGGAACCGACAATCCAGGTCGGCCAGGTCCACCTCCCGGGGCGACACGCGCAGGACGGCATTGAGGGCCGGCTCCGTCTGGAGGCGGGCGCGGGTCTCCAGGGCCAGCTCCGGCAATAGCAGGACGTGCTTGCGCTCCTCCCGGTCCACCACCACCGCCTCACCCCACCAGTCCGGATGGGCGCGCAGCCAGACCAGTTTCCAGTGCTGATTGGACAGGCGCTCGGCGCGGCGCACCGCCACCCCGGCGGTCTCCGCCTCCCCCACCCGCGCCGCCACCGCCTTGGCGTCGATGGGGTCCTCGCCCCGCAGCCAGGCGCGGAGCTGCTGATGCACCAGCAGATCGGAGTACCGCCGCAGGGGGCTGGTGGCCCGGGTGTAGAGCGGCAGGCCCAGGCCAAAATGGGGCCCGGGCTCGCCCACCAGTCGCGAGGGTTTGAAGCGCCGGCGATAGGCGTACATGCCCGCCAGGTCCGCCGGCTGCTCGATCTTGTCCGGCGGGGGCTGGGTGACGTAGGGGATGGGGATGCCCAGGTCGCGGCAGAGGACGGCGACGGCCTCCCCGGCCATGAGCATGGCGTCCATGACCAGGGCGCGGCTCGCCAGCCGCGGCAGGGGCCGGATGATGACCTCCCCGTCGCGCACCCGCAGGCTTACCTCCGGCAACTCGATGCCCGCGGCGTCGTTGGCCTGGCGGCGGCGACGGAAGCGCTCCACCAGGGTCCGCATGCCGGCGAAGGGCGCCTGGTCGAGGAGGCCCTCGGCGGTCTCATAGCTTAGGCGCTGCACCCGCACCCAGGTGCGCTGGACGCTGACGTCGACCACCTCGCCCTGGGCGTCGCAACCGAAGCCGAAGGAGAGGGCCGGCGACACCTCCAGCAGGCCCAGGCCCAGGCGGGCGGTGATCGCCGGGGGCAGCATGTTGACCATGCGCTCCGGCAGATACTGATTGGCCCCCCGGGCGCGGGCCTCCCGGTCCAGGTCGCTGTACGGGGCCACCAGGGCCGCGACATCGGCGACGTGGACCCAGAGGCGGTCGCCGTCCAGGCTCAGGGCGTCGTCCGGGTCCTGGTTGCCCTCGTCGTCGATGGCGAAGGCCGGGAGATGGGTCAGGTCCAGGCGGTCCTCGTCCGGCAGCTCACCCACCGGCAGGTCGGGGTCGAGCTCCGGCAGGGCCTGGCGGGCGGGATGGGGATTGTGCTCCGGGGCCCAATGGCCGAACTGGACCAGGGCGCGGTGGGCTTTCTCCGGGGTCTCCTCGATCCCCAGGGCCTTGAGGATGCGGCTGTGCTCCGACCGCCCCCAGGCCACGCGCTCCACCTCCGCCAGGCGCTCGGCATCCTCGGGGAGGGGCTGGCTGGCCGCCAGGCGGGCCAGGAAGGCGTCCCAGTCCCGGGCCGCGTCCTCCCGCGCCCGCCGCTGGGCCTGGTCCGCCTCCACCTCGGCCCGGGGCCGGGCGCGGATCTCCTCCGGGGTGCCGCTGAACCAGAGCCCCTCCGCCACCAGGCCCCAGGCCGCCCAGGCAGAGGCGGGGGTGAAATCGCCATGGATGAGCTCGGCCAGCTCCCGCAGCCGGGTGGTGCCGCCCTCCAGCAGTTCCCAGGCCTCGGCGAAGTCCCCCGCGTCCAGGGTCAACTCGTGCAGACCGCGCAGGGGCCCCGGATGGAGCAGGTCGATGTCCTTGAGGCGCACCCGCTTGGTCTCGCCCTTGTCGAGGGCGATCTCGATCTTCTCCCCCAGGCTCAGGACCCGGGCGGGATGGCCTTTGTAGAGGACCAGGCTATCGACGCGCAGATTGGCTTGATGAATAGGCAAAACGTTACCACTTGAGCGGTCTGGATGGGGGTCGTCACGCTTACCCGGCATTGCCACGGGCGACCGTACTAGTTTATACCGGAAGCGTCCGGACCCGGACGCCGCCGATCAGGAGACCTGCGAACGATGAACAGCCAGTGGCGCGACTTTCTTGAGACCCGTGGGGCCCGCTATGGCGAGGACGGCCTGGCCCGCTTCCCCGACGCCCCTCGCCAGGCCGATCCGGCCCTCTGCGACCTCAGCCACCTGGGCCTGATCGCGGTCGTCGGGGCGGACGCCCCGACCTTCCTGCAAGGGCAACTGACCAACGACGTGCGTCAGGTCAGCGCGATCCACTCGCAACTGGCCGGTTACTGCACGCACCAGGGCCGCATGCTGGCCAGTTTCCGCCTGCTGCGCCGGGGTGACACCTTTTACCTGCTGCTGCCGCGCACCCAGGTGGAGCTGGTGCTCAAGCGGTTGCGGATGTTCGTCCTGCGATCCCAGGTCGTCCTGACCGACGCCTCGGCGGAGTTCGCCGCCCTGGGGCTGAGCGGCGACCAGGCGGAGACGCTGCTGGCGGCCGCCATTCATAAGGCCATGGGTCCTGAGGCCGCCGGTCCTGAGGCCGCCGGTCCCGCACTGGCGGCCCTGCCCGCGGAGGTCAACGGTCAGGCCCAGGTGGGCGACCTGACCATCATCCGCCCGGCGGGCACCCCGCCCCGCTTCCTGGTCCTGGGGCCCGTCCCGGCCCTCACCGCCCTTTGGGACCGGCTGGCCGCGGCGGCCACCCCGGTCAACGCCGAGCACTGGACCCTGGGCGACATCCAGGCCGGCCTGCCCAACATCCACCCGGAGACCCGCGAGGCCTTCGTGCCACAGATGACCAACCTGCAACGGGTGGATGGCGTCAGCTTCACCAAGGGCTGTTACACCGGCCAGGAGGTCGTCGCCCGCATGCAGTACCTGGGCAAGCTCAAGCGCCGCCTCTATCTGGGCGAGGTGACGGCCGACCGCCCGCCCCGCCCCGGCGACGCCCTTTTCTCCCCGATCAGCGAGTCCGCCCAGACCCCCGGCACCGTGGTCGAGGCCAGCCCCCTGGCCGAGGGCCGCTGGGCCCTCAGCCTGGTGGCGGAGATCGCCGCCGTCGCCGATGGTCGTCTCAGCTTGGGCGAGGGCGGTCCCCTGATCCAGGTGTCGGAGCCACCCTATGGGTTTTCCGCCCCTTAGAACCCATCCCTGATCAGGTGGCGAAATCGGCGTCGAGCACCACCCGATAGCGGGCCTTGCCGGTGCGCAGATGGTCCAGGGCCGCGTTCACCTGGCTCATGGGGAAATGCTCCACCTGCGGCAGGATCTGATGGCGGGCGGCGAAGTCCAGCATGGTCGCCAGGGCGGTCGGGGAGCCGATGGGGGAGCCGGAGACGCCCTTCTGGCCGCCGATCAGGTCCATGGCATTGATCATCATCGGCTCCAGCACGGCGCCGACAATATGCAGGCGCCCCTTGGGGGCCAGGGTGGCGAGCAGGCCCGACCAGTCCAGGGTGACGTTGACGGTACTGATGATCAGGTCCAGGGAGCCGCGAATCGCCCGCAGGGCGCGCCGGTCATTGCTCGCCACCACGCGATGGGCGCCCAAGGCCTGAGCCTCGGCGCGCTTGGACTCGTTGGAGGTGAAGGCCGTGACCTCGCACCCCCAGGCGCGCAGGAACTGGAGGGCGAGATGCCCCAGGCCGCCGATGCCGACCACCCCCACCCGCGCCGTCGGCGTGACGCGGTGGATCAGCAGGGGGGAAAAGACCGTGTTGCCGCCGCACATCAGGGGCCCGGCGGCGCCGGCGTCCAGGCCCTCCGGCAGGGGCAGGGCCCAGGCCCAGTGGCAGCGCAGGCGATCCGCGAAGCCCCCATGGCGGCCGACGATGGTCCCCTGGCTTTGCGCGCAGAGATGGTGCTCGCCGGACAGGCAGGTGGGGCAATGCATGCAACTATGCGCCATCCAGCCGACACCAACGCGTTGCCCCTGGCTTAGTCCGGCGACCCGCTCGCCCACGGCGATGATACGCCCCACCGCCTCATGCCCGGGAACGAGCGGATAGCGGCTCATGCCCCAATGGTTGTCGAGCATGGAAAGGTCGGAATGGCAGATGCCGCAATGCTCCACGGCGATCTCGACCTCATCGGGTCCCAGGGGACCCGGGTCGTAGGAGTAGGCTTCGCAGGCACCGCCGGCGGCGGTGGCGGCCCAGGCATTGATTTGACTCATTATTCCCTCCATTAAGGTCTCAGGATGATCAGGGCTCTAGCGCCACGCAATGCTACACCGAAAGTCAGGCCCTTTTCGGTTACACTTGCGCTGGTTGATTTTTCTCAATTCCACGCGGCTCAAGAAGCTTCTCCATGGTGAAGTACGTGACATTGCGCGACGCCTGGTCCGGCGAGGCGGATTGCCTCAACTGCGCGCTGCGGGACTCCGTCCTTTTTGCCGGTCTCACCGTGCGGGACTTCGAGAAGATCCACGACCCCATCGACCAGTTCACCCTCAAACCCGGGGGCTCCCTCTACCATGCCGGGGAGCGGGGCGAGTTCCTCTTCACCGTGCGCAGCGGCGCCCTCAAACTTGTCCAGTATCTGCCGGATGGCAGTCAGCGCATCGTCCGCCTGGCCCGGACCAGCGACGTCCTCGGGCTGGAGGCCATCCTCGACGCCCCCTACCAACACGAGGCGGTGGTCCTGCAAACCACCGAGGTCTGCCGCTACCCGGCGCGGCTGGTCAAGGCCTTGGGCGCGGAAAACCCGCGGCTCCATACCGAGCTCATGAACCGCTGGCAGCGGGCCCTGACCGAGGCCGACGCCTGGCTGACGGAGCTCTCCACCGGCTCCGCCCGCCAGCGGGTCGCCCGCCTGCTCCTGCGCCTGGTGCGGGATCAGGCGAGCAACGAGTGCGAGTTGTTCAGCCGCGAGGACATGGGCGCCATGCTCGGCATCACCACCGAGACCACCAGCCGCACCATCGCCGAATTCAAGCGCCAGGGCCTGCTGGTCGACCTCAACCTCAACCGCTGTCGCCTCGACATCCCCAAGCTGCGCCAACTGGCGGGCGAGTGATCGCGCGGCCAGGGAGCGGGACAATCGACAGCTTGCAAGGCGCTTAACGCCAAGGGCCGGCGCTTGGCCGGCCCTTGCTGGCCCCCCGGCGTGGGCGGGGGCCTCGCCCGTGTCACGCGACCGCGATCACTTGACCTCGATCTGACGCCGCTCCGTCGCGTGGGTCTTGGGGAGGTGGATCTCGAGCAGACCGTCCTTGAACACGGCGTCCACCTTCTCGGCATCGATCGGCTCCGGCAGGCGGACGGTCCGCGTGAAGGTCCCGCGCATAATCTCCGCGCGATAGACCTTGCCCTCCTCCTTCTCCTCCTCCTCATGATGACGCTCACCCGCGATGGTCAGCAGGTCGCCGCGCAGGTCAAGCTTAAGATCCTTCTTGTCCATGCCCGGGAGCTCCACCCGGACCAGAATCTCTTTATCGCGCTCGATCAGATCAAGAGGCGGCATGCCGTACTCCATGTGTCCCATGAATGGCGCCCAATCCGGTAAGAGCTCACCGAAAGGACGCATCCACCGGCGCTGCATGGCGTCGAACATCCGATCCAGGTTATCGAAGACATCGAGCTCGCGATGCGGTGTTACGTGAGTCAGTTCGGTTGTCTTGGTCTTCATGGCTGCTCTCCTGATGCTTCTATCCCTACAATAAAAATAGACCAGAATTGGCCATCCGCCAAGGGGAAAAGGGATATTATTTTCTTATTAAACATAAATTTAACTTATTAAATCGCCAGACTCGATTTTTTTAAAAAGAGCTTGAAGCCCAAAATGACCTGGGCCGTGATAAGAGGGCGATCATCACTATTTCATCTACCGCGATCTTAGTGGACACAAGACTGCCGTGTTCACCACTGTCCCACCCGCCAGGAGCAGCACACCATGAGCCTGCAACCAAAGACGTATCTGACAGCACAAGACTACCTGGCTTAGGAACGCCAACAGGAAACCCGCCACGAATTTTTCGATGGCGAGATTTCGCCATGACCGGGGCGAGTCGGACGCATAACCTATTGTGCGGCAATACCTTTTCTGTGCTCCATGCGCAACTGCGCGGGACGCCTTGTGAGGTCTATAACAGCGATATGCGCGTACACCCGTGAGGCCGGCAGCCGCTGGCTGCTGACCGAATATGGGGGACTCGATGACACGATCGACCTGACCTCGGTGGGTTGCCGGCTGTACCTGCGCGAGATGTACGAGCACGTGCCGCTATGACCATGCGCATTGCCCACCCCAGCCGATCTGCGCGACGAACTCACCGAAGTGGCCGAATGCACGCGTGAAACGGGTAGCCAAATGGTGGTGGAATTACCGGCCAGACGTTGGTGGAACAGGTGGCCGAATGGCGTGGAATACGCAGCCAGATCCAATTGATCGTCGTAGAACCCTTGACCCAGGTTTATGCCGTGGGAGATGTGCCCTGGTCCCGCTACATCGCCAAGGCGGCCTCGTACTCTTGGACAATACCAAAATTGGAACCCTGGCTGGCAGGGGTCCAGTTGCTTGATCCCGACGTGCAGCAGGCATACCAGGTGCAGGGCGGTGTACTCCCCCGCCAGCGTCCGAAGCGGTTTGCGCCATGTTCACGGCGTGATGTCTGCTTCAAGCGGCAATCCGGCGCTCCGCCACGGTGGAAGTATCCTCATGTCCAGGCCCCTGGTCCCGTTGCGCCGCCCAACCCAGACAGGCCAGCCACACGGTCTTGGGGACGGGCTTGGCTCCCGACAGATAGTAGTTCAGCATCCGCCGGCTGATGCCAATGGCCTGCGCGGCGCGTTCCTGCGTCAATGCATAGTCGTGCATCCAGCGCAGTAGACGCTCGTGGCCAATACCACCCGCCTGCTCAACGGCCAAGTAACGCAGGTTGTCAGCGGCCAGTTCCAGCTCATCCTCAATCCAGACGACATACCCGCCGCGCGCATCCAGGCGGGCCGTGACGAACAGGGCCGGATCCGCCAGCGCCGCCAGGTCGGGGTAGCCAGCGATCCAGCCAGTCAGGTCGACCGTAAAGGTCGCGTCATCGGCAAAGGTTAGCTCTAACCGGGCGGGCGGCTGCGCCGTCAAGCCGATGAGGGTGTGTTGCGGGTCGTGGATCATGGATTGCACCTCTGAAAAATCTGCCGGGCATACTCCCGGTTGGCTGCTATCCAGGCCAGAGCCTCGGCGATCTCGGCTGCTTTCAGGGTCCGACTGACAACTTGCAGGGTGTCGAGAAACACCAGGGCGTCTCGGCGATCCGTGGTTACCAAGTGCACATGCGGCGGCAGATGGTCTGGCACATTCACACGGATCGTCAGGTTAGAGAGGCGGTGGATCGTGGGCATGGGTGCATTAATGTGCAACTATTGCACAAAGTCAAGCGTTTCCCAGGAACAGGTAGGCCACGACGAACATCTTCCGGCTATAGCTCAACCGGAAATGCGCCACCTTGACCCCGTGCTCGATACCCCCCAGCACGACGGTTTCGTGACTCCAGTCGAACTGGCAACTGTCCCCCGGCGGAAACGCCAAGGGGACAAACACGTGCGTGACCTTGGGCGCTTCAGAACGCGCCTGCTTCCACGCCTTCACGAAGCGCTGAATCGACGAATAGCCTCCTCGATAGCCCTCCACCTGTAGCCGCTCAAACAAGCGCTGGGCCGTATGGCGACGCTTCCTGGGCAGGGAAGTATCGACCTCCAACCAGTCCTTCAAACGATCCAGATAGGGACCCAGTTGGGGGTAAGGCTGCTGCTGGCGAGGGGGGTAAACCGGGTCACCCGCCGTGTGGAGATGCTTTCTGACCGTCGGTCGGGAAAGATGAAAGCGCCTGGCCAGTTCGCTGATATTGACCTTTTCAACAAAGTGCAGGCGCCGTAGTTCGGCAATGAGTTCCACGCTGATCACTCCAGGGTTCTCCGGCAAAATGCCGGAGATTGAACGACCCGGGGTGGAAACTTTTCAACGCTCTTTTCCCCAGGACCCTGGAAAGTTTTGCACGCCGTTTTGCAGCTGGAGAATACCTGGAACCTGTATTTCGATGACCGCGAGGGGCTGGAGCGTTCCCTGGCTTATCTGTGCCGGAACCCAATCCCGCCGAAGAGCTGGAAGCAGTTTCGGATTCTGCGGGACGCGGCGAAGCTGTTTAGCCAGCGCCTGAAGGAGATGCCCAGGCCGAAGAATGAAGATGGGGTTCTGGGACCTGTGATCCCCAGGGAATAGCCAAGAGCCGGGCGAGAGCCCGGTTTTTTTGTGCGCGTGGCGTGGGTGCGCGGCTAGGCGCCTTTTCTGGGTTCTCGCCACCGATCATCCTGGTCCGTACGCCTGGGAGCGCGTCTACTCCGGCCGCCAGTCTGGAATCCGCAGCATGGGTACCTTGCCCAGACCTCGCCAGGGACGCCATAGGCCCCGCCATGCCGGCGGGCGCCCAGGGGGTAACCCTTTACCTGGCCAGTTTATCCGGCGCGTCCTGGCCCTGAAGCGAGGGCCGGGTGGTTGGGGTGTCGTGGGGAAATAGGAGGCGGCGGCAGGGGGAAGCCGTCTGCTGAGCGCAGGCGAGAGGTGGCGAGAGGGCGAGCGGTGAGCGCGCCGTGCGCGTGCGCGCGCTGGAGCCCCTAAACGCGCGATTGGGGTTATTGACTGCAAGCGGCCACTCATCAGGCGGCCCGTGGTGTCCCAGTAAAAGACACCTTGCGGCCCTAGGAAGGCTGCTGGGGGTTGCTGCCAGTCGCACGAATCTCGCGCCTTCCTCCCCCTCCCGAACCTAAATCAGGAGCCGTCTCCAACCTCTCTCCACGGAAGGCCGAGCGGATGCGCCGTTAACCCTTCGCCGCCAAAGATCTGCGCTAGTTTCATCCTTGTAATCTCCTTGGGGCAAGTCATACTTTGTAGTAGGCGCTTGGATTCCCTCCCCTTACTCAATGAGTGAGGTGACCCTCATGAATAAGCTCTTATCATTATTTTTCACCATTGCGTGCGCGCTCCTCGTCTCCACCATAGCGCCGATCGCCACCGTGTCGGGAGCACAGAACGGCCATTCTCCGATTGACTTCTTTGATGTGATGCATGATGGCGAGCTGGTCGGGGAGGTAAGAGTCAATACGGCAAAAGCCAAAACAACGACTTACGTTCTCGTCGCAGACGGGCTGACGCCCAACACGAAGTACACCTTCGGGTACTCCATCATGCCGGCAGCAGACCCTCACCTGCTCGGCTCCCAGAACACCAACGAGTCGGGTGTTCTCAACATGCACGGCATACTTCGCCCTGAGGACGTACAGAATCTGGCTGCGTCACAATTCTGGGTGACAGAGACGGGCTCCGGCGGAGACTATAACGAATGGATTTATGGAATACGGCTCTATCAGGATGGCTGGTTTATAGCGCAATTAGGTGTTCGTTATAGTACTGATGACGGTGTCACATGGAAGGAGTATGTTCTCGAAAGCAATCTTCTACGTGGCGAGCGCATCACCATGCCGCTAGAGAGTCTCGGCGTACCTGAACACGCCTTGGTCAAGATTCATGTCAAAGTCATCGCTGGCAAGGATAGGACGGGGAGTGAGGTGTTTGAATCCGACTATTCCTATCTCACTCGCTGGGGTTACTACATTGCAGAATACGGTATTTCAGGAACAACAGGTAATCCTAAGCTAACTTATTATGGAATAGATATTGACAATTAGCTTCAGGACGCTGGGAAATGCCAGCTTTCACTGTGGCCTTCGCCATGCCGCAAGCCGCATACCTGTGATGTACCAGCAGCCCAAGCCCGCTTCACGCGGGCTTTTTGCTGTCTAGCGTTGCGCCTCGGCTATGGACTGGGCTTAGGTTGCTCCCAATCGAGGCGAGACGCCAACGGCCGTCTCCCCCTGCAAGCGGACACTCCCCGGGTTGCCGGCAGTAACCGGTTCGTCCCCGCTGGAGACCCCGGCGACCGATTACTGAACAGCAGGAAGGAGCCGAGATGCGGACATTCAGGATCGGTGTATGTGTATTGCCACTTGGTCTGGTGGTCGGTGATCATGCTTATTGATGGGTTTGCTGCCCCTCGGGTGCATGACATCAGAATCCATCCAACCTGGGGCGATCACAGTTCCCGCCAATCATGACATTGTCGGAGATTTAAATGGGTTTCATGGGGAAGAGCAGCCTACTGATGGGGACATGGCTGGCCCTGGCCGGGATGTCGGCCATGGGCGCCGAGGGCTTTTCCTGGGGCGGGGATTTTCGCTTCCGCATCGAGGGACTGAACCACATCCCCACGGACCGTCCCCTGAACGCCGAGATGTATCAGCTCTACACCCGGGACCGGACCCGTCTCTGGGCCAAGTATGGCTTCAATGCTGACATCGACTTTTTTGCCCGGCTGGCCAACGAGTTCCGTTTTTTCGACACCAGTAATGGTCGCCAGGACCCTGGAACCTGGAGATTCCTCGGGGAAATCACTCCGGATCAGTTTTACGTGGATGCGCGCAAAATTGCCAACGGCTGGTTGGATGCCCGCCTGGGTCGGCAGGACTTCCTCTATGGTACCGGCAAGATCCTGGCCGATGGCACGCCCCTCGACGGTCCCCGCACCTTCTTCGCCGATGGTGCCAGGATCACCCTCAACTTCGCGGGCCACAGCCTGGACTTGTTGGGCCTCTATACCGCTCAACAGCCCCAGCCCGTCATCAACAATCAGGACACCAACCTGATTGAATCCGATCAATGGGCGGCAGGCCTCTATGGCAAATACTACCGCCTCGAACGGGTGCCCTTCGAGTATTACTGGATTTTCAAGCACGAGGACGATACCGCCACCAGCCACAAGGCGATGGGCAGGTTCGTTCTGGCTGATGCCAACTTCAGCACCTTCGGCTTCAGGGTCATGCCCAAGATCGGCGACCGCGTGACTGGCAATCTCGAAGTCGCCACCCAAGCGGGTACCCACGGCGAGGATGAGGTCAATGGCACCCTGGTGGATTCCAGCCTGTCCTACAGCCCGGACATCCTGGCCGAATTCAAGCCTCTGCTGAAGATCGGTTACTGGTTCCTCTCGGGCAACGCACCGGATTCCACCCGCAACGAGGGCTGGCATCCCGTCTATGGGCGTCAGCCCCAGGATAACTGGGGCCTATTGCTGGGCTATACCCTGGTGGGGAGCCAATATTCCCTCTCGGGATGGAGTAACTTCTCGACCCCCTTCGTCACCCTTGAGGCATCGCCCCTCAAGAAAACCCGACTGACCCTGCGCTACTCCTGGGTCGGGGCCGACCAGAATGATGGCCAGGGCGGAGGGACCGGGACCGACCGCGGGGGCCTCTTCTTTGCCCTCTTCACCTTCGAGATCTCGTCCCAACTCAAGGGTCACCTCTGGGGCGAGTGGTTCAACCCCGGCGACTACTATACGGACAAGGCGCGGGATGACAGCTACCTACGCCTGAACCTCGAATACAGCTTCTGAAATATTTATACATATCATTTGGTTATCCAAGATAACCACTATCGGGAATAGCAGATGCTTATCAGACGGATGCTTGAAGAGACGGCAAGCCGTCGTCCGGATCAGCCGGCATTAATCTCGGCTGCGGCGTCAATAACCTACCGGCAGTTAGCGGATCAGGTTTCTCGCTTGGCCGCCGGGATGATCAACCTCGATCTCGCGGCCGGCGATCGGGTCGCCATCCTGCTGCCCAATACGATCGATTTCGTCACGGCGCTGCTGGCCGCGAACCATGCCGGACTGATCGCCGTACCGCTGTTTGCCGATTATCCTCCCCTGGAACAGCACGAGATCCTCGCGGATACGGCGGCGCGCTTACTGATCACCTCCCCTGACTTACTGCCCTCGGTTCCTTCCGCCGCCCTTCAGCCCCTGATCAATGTCATCCTGACCCGAGGCGAGGCCCGGGGGTACCTGACCTTCGAGACCCTGATGGCGACCGGCACACTGGATGAAGCCGAGCCGGCGGGGATGGATCGCGATCCGATCGCCGATCCGATCGGTATTATCGTCCACACCTCTGGTTCGACCGGACGTCCCAAGGGGGTTGCTCATACGCAGTCGCGCCTGGCCAGGCGTGCCGATCTGTTAATCAACACCTTGTCGCTAACGGCCGATGACCGCGCCCTGACCGCCCAACACCTCGGCAGGCCGGTCTTTTTAGTGGCCGATTTACTGGCGATGATCAAAACGGGCGGCAGCCTCACGCTGGTCGACCCGCCCGAGACGGAGTTGTTCTGGCGCCTCTATGCGCGGACCAGCCCCACCTATTTAGTGGCGCCGACCGGCTACATCGATCAACTCATCCACAGCCCCGGCGCGGCGCAGGCCGATCACTCCCGATTGAGATTCTGGATCAATGCCGGTGATCTGCCCACCGAAGAACTCCAGCAGCGCGTGGCAAGGATCACCGGTCGCCCGCTCCGGAATATGTACGGTTTGACCGAGGGGGGATTTTTGTCCATCACGACCCCCAATGCTCCCATCAAGCGGGGCTCCATTGGCAAACCGATGGCGGGCGTCGAGATGCGCCTGGTCGACAAGGACGGGCGGGAAGTCGCTCCTGGGGAGGTGGGGCACCTGCACATTCGCACGCCCAACATGATGGTGGGTTATTGGAACGACACGCTGCTGACCCACCGGGTGATGGGCTCGGGTTGGCTCAAAACCCCCGATCTGTTCCGGATCGACGAGGACGGCGACTATCGTTTCCTGGGCCGGGACAGCGAGATCATTGTCCGCACCGGCGCCAATGTCGCCTCCGCGCGGGTCATCGAATCCATGCTCCTCCACCCGGCCATCGCCGAGGCGGTGCTGGTCGGTGTCCCGGACCCGCGCGAGGGCCAGGTGCCAATCGCGTTTTATCGTCTGCACGCGGGAGCCAGCGATCCTGGGTCGGACAGGCTACACGCCTGGGTCGCGGTCCGGGTCGATGCCTGGTCCATTCCGGAGGACTTTTTCCTCCTCGACCACTGGCCCATGACGCGGCACGGGAAAATCGACCGCACGACCCTGATCGCGATGGCGGCGGTCCGGACCTCCAGAAATCGGGACGTTCAGACCCCGTGACAGGACCCGCCCTGGGCGGACCAGCCCTTCCGACAGCCCCTTCAGGGTCTAATCCGCTACCTCACCGCTTCCCGGTTCCGGCAACCAGAAAGACAGGACGAAATTGATCAGGTAAAGCGTCAGCGCGACGCCGGCGGCGGTGTAGGCCACCCGGGTGGCATAGCCCGCTTCCAGCGGGAGCCAGTAGGCGATCCACTGCGTCAAGGCGGCGAAGCAGGTGCCGATCATGCGCCCGCCGATGTTAGCCGCGAAACTCTCGCCGGTGCCGCGCAGATGCAGCGGATAGACGCGCGGCAGATAGTTCCCCCAAAAGCTGAACTGCGCCACCGTCAGGAAGCCCGCCAGAAAGATGCCAACTTCCAGGTATCCGAGGCTGGTGACGCCCGCCCAGCCAAAGATCAACGGCATCAGGATGATTCCGGGTACCAGAAACAGCCGCAGCAGCCGTTGCCGGCTGACGACCACCAGTACCAGCACGGCGAGCGCGAGCCGGCCACAGAGCCCGCCGATCTCTTGCACCTTGGTGACCTGCGCGGCACTGGCCTGTTCGATCGGTCCGGCGATCCGGCGTTTCTCAGCGGTCAATGCGGCCTGGATCTCCGCCTCGCTCTTGCCCGCGGATCGCCATTGCGCTGACAACTGGCTTTGTCGGGCCTCCGGTAATTTTTCCGCGACCGCCGCCGCGACCCGCGCCTTGACCTCGGGCAAGCCGGGGACGATCTGCGGGATCTGCTGGATGGCACCAAAGGCAGCGGCAAAGCTACAGGTGTACATCAAGGTGGTAATGATCGTGGTTTGGCGCAACCGCGGGGAAAACAGTTCGGCGATCCTAGGGCGTTTCAGTTGGCCAGTCTCGAGTTTCCGCCGCCAGGCGGGAGATTCGGGGAGCAGGGGGCGAATCAGCAGCAGCGGGATCGCCGGAATCAAGCCTGACATCAGGGTATAGCGCCAATCGGCGTAGGGATTCTGAATCTGGCCGAGAAAACCGAGAAACTCGGGCAACTGAATGGGCGGCAACGCCAGGGCGGGTAACTGGAGCCCCCAAAACAGGGGCGCCGGCTGGTTGACCGCCCAAGCGGCCAGGATGCCATTGGCCAGGGCGACCATCAGCCCTCCGATCGAGGAGAAGGCCTGGGTGAAGCCCAAGACCCCCTCACGCTGTTGGGGATGGGGGAAGAGTTCGCTGAGCCAGGCCACCGCCGCCACGAACTCGACGCAGACGCCGATGAAGACCAGGACGCGGAACACCAGCAGCATGGGCAGACTGGTCGAGAAGCCGGCGGCGAATGCGGAAAAGGCATAGAGTAGAATGCCCCAGGTCAGGAGACGCCGCCGCCCTAAACGGTCCGTCAGATAGCCCCCCAAGAGGCCGAATACCCCCCCGGCCAACGCCGGGACATAGAACAGCAGGCTGAACCAGAGGGTGAACTCGGGGGAACCGGGGCGGATACTGCCCAACTCAATCAGCGCCGGCCGCACGATGAGCGGCAGCATCAGCAGTTCGTAGATATCGAAGGCGAAGCCCAGCGCGGCAATCGCGCAGACCAGCCATTGTGTCGGCGTGAACCGGGGCGGCCGAGGGATGTCAGCGGATGGCTTCACCAGCCAGGCTGGCCCCGGTGAAGGTCTAATGGCCGGTGGGGGTCAACAGAGCGGCGCGGATAGCGGCCGCTTGGGTATAGACGGAGTCCCTTCTCTTCTTGATCGCCTCGGGTGAGCGGTCCTCAGCCGTGCGGTTGGCGATGATCTCCCTGATCAAGGCCATTTTCGCTACCGGTTTGCCCTCCACCTGCACTGTCTCATCCGCACGGCCCGCGGCGGCGAACAGGCTCTCCAGGGTCCGCATCCATTCCGTAATGCCGATGTCCGGTTTGGCCACGGCCTGCATCACCTGGCCCTCCTCTGGGAGTTTGTTGCGATAGAACTGGCCGAGCAGATAGCCGGTTTCGATGGTGACGCCGTACAGCGAATCGATGAGATATTCAGCGCTTTTAGGGTTCGACATCAAGGGGGGGATATCTTTCACATAATCCGCCGCCAGTTGGTCGATCAGTTGCTCGATGTTCACGGTTTCGGGCGCCGCCGCTGCCTTTTTCAGGGTGGTGAAAAAGCTGCCGCTGAGGTCGGCATAGGACCGGAGATCTAGCCTTTCATTGATCGCCTCGATGGTCTGGATGGAATCGGCGACGGCCTGCTTTTGCATGAAGGTGGCCGCATACAGGGCATCGAGCAGCTTGACGCCGGCATAAAAACGCAATCCCGGCTCATCGAGCTTGTCCACGAGATTGTTAGGTGCCAGCAGCGTGGGCTGCCAGGTCAGGCCCTGTTGCTGGAGCCGCCGCAGTAGATCGAAGCGATTGAAAATCTTGTCCTTGACCAGCAGGTGATCGACCTCCGCCGCGATTTGCTCCAGTGGTTTGGCGGGGCTTTGGGCGGACGGAGGCTCCGCTCCCTGAACGCTGACCGTTAGGAACAGCCATGACATCAGCCAGAGGGAGAATTTTCTCATGGGCATCTCCAAAGCGAGAGTAAAAAAAGAAAAATGTTAGCACGCGATTGCCTGAGATGTACCCCGGCATGACCTTGCACAAGCCGGTGTCCGCTGTTGGGTCCAGAGCAGAAGGTCAACCCGAGTGAAAGACTTTCGGCTTCCAGCGTCTTGCTGTCCAAGGACCGGCGCTGCGTGGTGACCGCTTCGGAGTGCAGCGCCCTAGCTCCATAAACGGACGCTCAGCAGATTGCCTGCGGCGACCGGAGTGTCCCAGCGTGAGACCTCGGGGACCTAGACCTTAGTGGCAGGATTCGCCCTATGAGCGGACATTCAGGAATTATCCGCAGATGCTTTATGTGATCCACGGGGGATCAGTCGGCAAACTACCCGGCACCCCGGTCCCGCCCAGCCATCTCAATGTTTATGGGCGGGGAGGGCCGAGCGGGGGCCTGCACGCGCCCTTACCCGCTGGCTGGCCTCTTTCAGCAGCACGAAAAACAGCGGCACAAACAGGGAGGCCACCAGGGTCGAGGCGAGCATGCCGCCGATGATGCTGATCCAGATGGCGTGCTGGCTATTGGCGCCGGCGCCGCTGGCCCGGGCCTGGGGCGGCGGGGGCGGTTGGTCGCAGCCGGTCAAAAAGGCCCCGCCGGACGCCGCCAAAGCCGAGGCCAGGACCAGGGCCTACCCGAATTGCGTTGGCGACGCGGTTTCCTCATTTTGCGTCATTGCGGATCGGTCTTGCGGAAGGTGTAATTATCGAAATGAATCCGTTCAGTGCCATCCTCCCTATCAATCCGCAAGGTATCGCCCCGGTAGGTGCCGAGCCCCACATTCATGGCTTCGGTGTCACTGATGGTGTCCAAGGCATAATAGGTGCTGTCGTTGATCACCGCGATCATTACGCCATCGTACTCCCTCAACTCCAAGGATCTGAAATAAGGATAGAAATCCTCGGAGATATCGATGATCCATTTCCCGGTACGGTTTTTCCATGCCTGGCGAGGGGGTGCTGGGTTTACCTTGGTCAGGAAGGGCAGGAGCTTGACGCCCAGCCAGCGATCAACCAGAACATGCCAGCCTGAAACGCTCTCGAAGGTATAGGTGTGGTTCTCTTGGCCCGGCAGGCCGGTAAGCGCAAAGCTGCCATCGGCCAGGGGCGCCAGGGTATAGGACAGACCCGATAAGGGGTTGTTGGCCCGCAGGTGATCGCCCTCGACGACCAAGGTCACCACCCCTCCGGCAGGCCCGGTATAGAGGCCGGCATAACCCTCAAGGTCCTCCGGAGGCAGTGAGGTCAGCGGCGCTTGGGCCGCGGGCACGGGAGGACTGAGCCCCGATTTTTCTTTCACCGCGCTCTGCAGGGCGGTCACGGCCACCGATCGCGCCACCCCCACGCCCAAAGCGGAGTTGGTTGCCACAAAGACCCCAAGCTGCTGGTCGGGCAGGATGATGAGCCGGGAGTGCTGGTTCACGGTATCCCCGGCAAAGCCCACGACCTTGCCGGCATAGTCGAACTCCGGGTCGGTGAGTATCCAATAGAGACCGAACTCGAACTCGAAGTCGAGTTGCGCTTCTCCATTCTGGCGGGTCCACATTTCCTGAAGCGAGGCCGGGCTGACAATCTGTTCCCTGCCGTTGCGACCTTCAGCCAGCAGGGTGGAGATGAACTGGCCCATGTCGGCCGCGCTGGAGAGAGCGGAACCCGCCGGCATCGAATTGACATAGATATGAGGGGTTTCCTCACCCTGGCTATCGTACTCCTTGGAGAAATAGGGTGCCATCTCCGATTTGGGGACGAAGGAGGACATGGGCATCCCCATGGGTGCGAAGAGATTGGCATCGGTGTAGGCGGCAAATTCCTGTCCCGAAACCCGCTCCACCACTAGACCCATGAGAGTGGCGCCAAGGTTGGAATAGCCATAGGTGGTATTGGGGGGAAAGCACAGCCAGTCATTGCTGAGCAGTTCCGGCACGCGGTACATCTCTTCAGGCCGGAAGCTGTAGCTCATCAGAATTTGGGCATCGTAGGGCAAGCCAGCATGGTGGGTCAGCAACAGCCTGGGGGTTATTTGGGTCAGGTCGACGCCCGGGATGCGGTTCTTGATGGAGAATTCTGGCAAATAAGCGATTAGGGGCGCGTCCAGGTCAAGCTTGCCCTGCTCTACGAGTTGCATGGCGGCCATGGCTGTAAATGGCTTGGAGTTGGAGCCCACCTGAAACACCGTGTCGGCTGTAGCGGCTAAATTCCGTTTCTTGTCGGCGTAACCGAAACCTTGCTGCCACACAATCCGCTGACCATCCACCAGGGCAATGCTCAGGCCGACGATATGGTTATCTTTCATCGCCTGCTGGATGGCCAGGGTGGTCTGCAAGATCGTCTCACCATAGTTGAGTGGCTGGCGGTGGGAGGCGCTATCTCCGCAGGAGGCCAGGGCAAAGAACACAATCAGCGCGAACGCAAGCGCGGCAAGGCGTTTCATCTAATCCCCCCATCAATAGCAATGCAAGAGAAGGCGAAGACCCGGTTTTTATAACGCAAAGGGTTGATTTGAAATCCTTCCTGGGACATTTTAGGGCGTCAGGGTCACCCTGATCGTCGCATCCGGTGCGCCATACACCATGAGATGAGCCCCCACCGGAACGGCGCTGACATTACCCGTACCTTGACCCGCCTCACGCAGCGTCAGGTCGGCAGCGTAGAGCTTCCAGGCGCTGGCGCCATTGATGGTCAATGAACCCGAAGTTGGGATCTTGCGCCACTCCGCGAAGCCCTCGGCGCCGATAACGACACTGCTTTCGCCAGCCGTCAGTTCCGGCACGCTGGCCTGGGGCCGGTAGAGGGCGCTGCCGTAGCGGATCCATTCTTCGCCGTCGCGCGCTTCGATGACAACATCGTTGAGATCACGGCCGTTGGTCATGGGAACCTTGAGGAACATGCGCGCCTCGTCATCACTGCCCGAGGGATCGACGATACTGCTGGGGATCATGGTCGAGCCGGCAAACAGGTAGCCTGGCAGACTATCCAGGGCGTAGAGCGCGAAACGCACCTTGTCGCGGACGAGGTGGAGCGACGAAGCGACTTCGTTCACGATCAACCAGTGCTGGCCGGCGCGTTGCCGCCAGGCGGCCGACAGCGGCGCGGCGGGTTCGACGAACTGACCGATCACCTCCTCATTCAGGTAGTGGCCCAGTACCCCGGGATAATGCCGGGCCAGGTAACGCCGGCCAAGGCCGTTCACCAGCCAATACGCCATATTGGGATTATCGTCGCTGGAATACTTGCCATCGGTGCGCAACTTAAGATTGCGGCCGGTTTCATACCAAACGCCTCCCATATAGGTATCAATGGCGAGGGTGTGATCGTTGGCCGACACCCGATAGAGCCCCTTGAAATCGGCATAATCTCCGGTCACCGCCGCCAGCTCGGCGTCCGTGGTCGGTATTTCCGGCAAGGGCTTGTCAGGTAAAGGCTCAGGTACTGCCGGGATGCTGCCGCGTTCGGCCAGCGCGTTCAACAGAATGCTCTCGGCCGGCTTATAGGCATTGAACGTCATTCCCGCCCCGGTAATGATGACGGCAAGTCGTTCATCCGGGGCGACGATGAACTGGGTGACATAGCCCGCCGTACCGCCCGGCTTCGACCAGGCGCGAACGCCAACCGAAGCCAGCCCCGGATAGGCCACGTAGTCCCAACCCAACCCGAAGCTATCGCCCGTAACCGGATTGAACACCAGATCCTGGGTCTGGTCGCGGCCCATTTCCGCCACGGCCTGCTCCGACAGGATCGACACACCACCAAACCGGCCCCCATTCATCAACATGGTCGCCACCCTGGCCATATCATTGGGGGTGGAATAGATTCCTCCCGCCGGATAGGAATTGGTATAGATCTGGAGATCTGGAGTGACGCTATCTGGAAGGTAGTATTGGGCATAGGAGCCTGGTGGGAAGGGGGCCTCCGCGAAGCGGGTATGCGTCATACCCAGGGGCTTGAAGATTTCCTCCTGCACGAACCGGGTATAGGAGTGCTGATCGGACACCGCCGCCACCAGGCGATCGATCATCGTGAAACAGTCATTGCAGTAAGTGGCCATTTCCCCCGGGGTGAATTTCATGCGCTGCGTGGCCAGGGTCTCTAGCACCTGTTGGGCAAAGCCGGCTTGGGGAGCGTAAGTCACATCATTACGATAATCGCCGCCGGGAAAACCCGCGGCATGGGCGAGCAACATCCTCGGCGTCACCTGGGTGTATTCCGAAGAAAGCATGTGGAAGTCCGGGAGGTAATGCACCAAAGGGGTATCGAGATCGATCTTGCCCTGATCGACCAGTTTCATCACCGCCAGGCCGGCAAACATCTTACTGGTCGAGCCGATGGCAAACATGGTGTCGGGTCCGGGCGGCGTCTGGCTGGCCTTGTCGATCACGCCAAAGGTTTCGCTCCAGACGATACGTTCATCATCGATCAAGGCCAGCGAAGCGGAGACTACGCCGGGGACAGCGACTATTTCCTGCATGAGGTCGCGCCCTTTGGCAATAGTTTGCACATAGGCAAAGGGCAAGAAATGATCGCTGTTATCGCAGCCGGACAGGAACAGTAGGGCACCAAGAATAAATATTAGTTTTAGCAGGTTAGGTCGATACATCGCATTGCTCCTGATCCTGATCCTGATCCTGGACGATATTTTGGCGATTCCCAATTCAAATGGCTAAGCCATTTGGCAAGTCACGGTAAGCCTGAGCAACCAGCAAATCAAGCAGCGAAACATTACAAAATATTACTGTGGATGACGGGTTGCGGACGGATGCGGGCATCTGACGTTACACCTGACCGACGATCACCTGGATGGTGGTGAAGGGCGAACCATGGACGAGGAGATAGGCCCCTGCCGGCACTGGTTCCTCCAAGCCGCGAAGGGTCTTGCCGGCGATGAGGCACGCCAGGAGCGCGAAATGTGGATCGTAGAGATACCAGGCGCTGACGCCCGCGATGGTGAGCGTCGCCGCCGCTGGTAACCGGCGCCACTCACCCACCTCCGCTTCAGCAAGCGTAATCAGGTGCTCGCCAGCGCCCAGTTCCCGGATGCTGGCCAGGGGGTGATAACGGAAACTGCCAAAGCGCAGCCATTCCTCATCAGCGACGGCTTCGATGACCAGGTCGTTCAGATCCCGACCCGAGTTGCCAGGAATCTTCAGGCACATCGAACCCCTGGTATCGCTCGCCCGGACGTCGACAACCTGCGCCTTAGGAAAGGCAGGTGCTATGGCGACATATCCGCCCAAACCCTCGACCCGTGACAGGGTGCAGACCGGTGCCGTTGATCCATCCGCCCGGTTGAAATCGACGGGCGCATTCACTAGAAGCCAGCGCTCGGCCAGCCGCGCCAGCCAGCGGGGAGACAGCTCACCCCCCGCTTCAAGATCATGCCCATCGATGACCGTCAGATCGTAGTGCGTGGATGCTCCGGGGACGAGTTGCGCCAGATAGCAGCGCCCATCGGCGGGAACGGTGTGGTAGGCCGGATAGGCTTGTCCCTCTGTCCGCCATAGGCCATCGCCATGCAGTCGCCAGGGAGTGGGGTCCGGGTGCCAAGCCCCGGCATGGAAGGTCGCACGACTCAGGGTGCGGTCCGGGTTGATGGCGAACCGCAGCAGACTGCTGTGATTGGCATAGATACCGGCCATGGCGGCGAGCGTCGCGTCGCTGGCCGGCATGAAAGGCGGTACCTCAGGCCCCAGGGGCGTGGGATAGGCGGCCAGACGCCCTTGCTCGACCAGGGCCTGGAGCAGGATACGTTCCGCCAGGGCCAGCGAATAGGTGCGCCAGTCGCGGCTCGCCCTCGCCGCCCCGGCCTGTCATCTGACAGCGCCTGACGGGGCCAACTGGTGGGTGGCGGCAGACCCCTTGTTGCTCACCACCATCCTCGACAATCTGCTCGACAATGCCTGCAAATATGGCCTGCCACCCGCGCCCATCCAGCTCAGCCTGACCCGCCAGGCCCCGGCGGTCCGCCTGGTGATCCGCAACCGTTGCGCGCTCCCGGTGGCCACCCACCCCGCCACCCTGCTGGAGCGCGGGGTGCGGGGCGCCAACAGTGCTGGCTGCCCCGGTCATGGTCTGGGTCTCAACCTGGCCAGCCATCTGGCGCGGAACCTGGGCGGCGAGCTCCAGGTCCACCTCACACCCGACGCCTATTTCGAGGCCTGGCTCGACCTGCCCGCTTGGCCCGAGCCCGGGAGCCCTGCCCCATGAACCCCGAGACCGACACGCCCATCAGCCTGCTTTTGGTCGAGGACGACGGTCTGCTGCGGGAGTCCCTGGCCGACTATCTGACAGCGCGCGCCTTCCTGGTCACGGCTGTGGGCACCTGCCTGGCGGCCTACCAGCAACTTGCCCAGCGGGATTTCGCGATCGCGATCATCGACCTGGGGTTGCCGGACCAGGACGGTCAGGTGTTGGTAGAGTATCTGCGCCACAACCGCCAGGCGGGGATCATCGTGCTCACCGCCCGCAATAGCGGCGAGACCCGGATCAACTGTTACCGCCTGGGGGCCGATCTCTTCTTTGGTAAGATCGTGGACGCCGAGGAACTGGCGATGGCCGCCGAAAATCTGGCCAGGCGTCTGCGCCAGCGGGATCCCAGCCACCCCGCCGCCATGTCTCCTGCTCTCTGGCATCTGGACCTGGCGCAGCGTCACCTGCGGGACCCGGAGGGGACCTCCATCGACCTGACCCAGCGCGAGTGCCGGCTCCTGGCGCTGCTGGGCCGACAACCGGGTCAGTCCACCCCGCGGACGCTCCTGGAAGGGGCACTCTATCCCCAGGGCGGCGAGAGCGCTCATCAGGCCCTCAATAGCCTGATCCGCCGCCTGCGCCGCAAGCTGGGTCAGGCGGGGGTGAGCGCGGATCTGATCCTGACCGACCAGGGGGTCGGTTACCGCCTGGTCGTCTCCGTGGTGATCGCAAAGGGGGTTAGTAGCGTGGGTGTCTGATTGCCAAAAACAAGTTCCACAACTGACATGACCCCGCACACGCCAATGTCCGCTGTTGGGTCCAGAGCAGAAGGTCAACCCGAGAGAAAGACTTTCGGCTTCCAGCGTCAAGCCGACGCATGGTCAGCGTTCCCCAGTGGCCGCTTTAGCGCGACCCCCTGATTAACCGAAATTTACGCGAGCGAGTGACATGAGTCAAAATTTGGGTACAGGTGTACTCAAAATGTCGCCACGTGGCGACAAAAATCCCAACTCCCAAACTCCAAGTTGATGCCGGGGAAAACGTCCAGACCGCCTTGGGCAGCGGACAGGCAGGCGGAGGGGGTTGATACTGCCCCCGAGCCCCTGACGCGCACAATCTGCATAGCAGATTCCTCCCCGCCCAAGGGTCCTCACAATCAAAGGACCCCTGCCACACCCGCCATCATCGACTGGCCTTTACTGGCCTGATTGAATTTGAGTGGGGGGAACTTAAATGGGGGTAAAAAGTGGGGGTAAAACGCGAAAAGGGCCTTTCGGCCCTTTCGATCTTATCGCTAAGTTCCTGTTTAATTTGGTGCGCCCTGTGCGACTCGAACGCACGACCACCTGATTAAAAGTCAGATGCTCTACCGACTGAGCTAAGGGCGCGAAAACTGCTGCGTTCCCGTCGAGTTCGATGCACGATGACCACCTGATTAAAAGTCAGATGATCCAAGTGTCCTAGTGACGGAGCCGTGGCAGTGAAGGCGCGGAATTATAGTCGAGCGCCCACTTCAGATAAACCCCGATGACACCCCGATGAGGGCCTGAATTCTGGCCTTGCCCGCTCAGGGCCGGGGCAGGGTGACGCCGCGCTGGCCCTGATACTTACCACCGCGGTCGCGGTAGGAAGTCTCGCAGCCCTCGTCGGAGGCGAAGAAGAGGATCTGGGCCACGCCTTCGTTGGCGTAGATCTTGGCCGGCAGGGGGGTGGTGTTGGAAAACTCCAGGGTGACGTGGCCCTCCCACTCCGGCTCCAGGGGGGTGACGTTGACGATGATGCCGCAGCGGGCGTAGGTGCTCTTGCCCAGGCAGACGACCAGGACGTCGCGGGGGATGCGCAGGTATTCCACGGTGCGGGCCAGGGCGAAGGAGTTGGGGGGGATGATGCAGACGTCGGACTTGAGGTCGACGAAGCTGTTGGCGTCGAAGTTCTTGGGATCGACGATGGCGGAGTTGATGTTGGTGAAGATCTTGAATTCGTCGGCGCAGCGGATGTCGTAGCCGTAGCTGGAGGTGCCATAGGAGATGAGGCGGTCACCGGCGGCCGATTCCCGCACCTGACCGGGCTCGAAGGGCTCGATCATGGCCATTTCCGCCACCATGCGACGGATCCATCGGTCAGATTTGATGGCCATGGGGCTCACTCCGGTCAGGCGACAACAATAGGTGGGAACGGCAAAGGCGAGTAGGGCTATGGGGATAGCGGCGACTATGGCTATGTCCTAGGCAATGTGTGCGGCTGCTACAGCCACGCCAACGCCAATGCCGGCAAACGCCGCCCGGACGGCAGCCAGGTCTCATTTTCCCGGCCGCACCAGCCCGATCAGGCCGGCCTCTTCCAGGGCCTCGGTCATGAGGCGGCGGACGCACCCGGCGTCCTCGCACTGGCGGGCGCTTTCCAGTAATTCCCGGGCCTTGGCGCGGCTGAAGTTGCGCACCACCCACTTGACGCGCACCAGGCTGCCGGCGCTCATGCTCAGGGCGTGGACGCCCATGCCGATGAGGAGCGGCACGGCCAGGGGGTTGCCGGCCATCTCGCCGCAGATGCTCACCTCGCGGCGATGGACGCGGGCGCCGGCCACCACCAGTTCCAGGGCGCGCAGCACGGCAGGATGCAGCTCGTCGTAGAGCTTGGCGACGTGGGAGTTGTTGCGGTCGACCGCCAGCAGGTACTGGGTGAGATCGTTGGTGCCCACGGAGAGGAAATCGACCCGTTGCGCCAGGGCCTCGACCTGATAGACCGCGGCGGGGACCTCAATCATGATGCCGATGGGCGGCAACTGGATTTCCAGCCCCTCCTCCAGCAGTTCGTCCCGGGCGCGGCGGATCAGCTTCTTGGCCTCGTTGAGCTCCCCCATCGAGCTGATCATGGGCAGCAGGATCTGGAGGTTACCCAGGCCCTGGTTGGCGCGCAGCATGGCCCGCAACTGGGTGAGAAAGATGTCCGGATGGTCCAGGGTGATGCGGATGCCGCGCCAGCCGAGGAAGGGGTTGGATTCCTCGATGGGGAAATAAGGCAAGGGCTTGTCGCCGCCGATATCCAGGGTGCGGATGGTCACTGGTCGCGGGTGGAAGGTCTCCAGCACCTCGCGATAATTGTGGTACTGGGAGGACTCCCCGGGAAACCGGTCGCGCACCAGGAAGGGCAGTTCGGTGCGGTAGAGGCCGATCCCATCGGACTGCTCGTTACTCAGGGGCCGGGACTCGGAGACCAGGCCGGCGTTGAGGAACAGGGGCACCGTGTAGCCGTCGAGGGTCTCGGACGGCAGGGGGCGGATGCCTTCGAGTTCATCGGTCAGGGCGCGGTCATCGTCGCGCAGGCGCTGGTACTCGGCCCGGACCACGGGCCCCGGGGCCAGATGGACGCGGCCGCGGTAGCCGTCGACCACCACCTCCCTGCCCTCCAGACGCCCCACCGGGAGGTCGGCCACGCCCATGACCACGGGCACGCCGAGGCCGCGGGCGAGGATGGCCGCGTGGGAAAAACTGGAGCCCGTGGTGGACACCACGCCGGCCAGGCACTGGGCCGGGACGGCGGCCAGTTGGATGGCGCTGATCTCCTCGCCCACCAGCACGGTCTCGGGGCCATACTCCGGGGTCTTGGGCTCGACGTTCTGCAGGCGCATGAGGATGCGCCGCCCGAGATCGCGGACATCCGAGGCGCGCTCCCGCAGGTAGGGGTCATCCATGGCCTCGAAGACCCGGGCGTGATCGGCGATGACGTCCCGCAGGGCGGCGGGGGCCCATTGGCCGCGCCGAATCAGCGCGACCGTGCCATCGAGCAGGGTGTCGCTCTCCAGCATGAGGCGCCAGGCATCGAAGAGGGCGCGATCCTCGGGTTTCAGGGTCCGCCCGGTGCGGCTGGCGAGCAGATCAACCTCCCCGACCACGGCGGCGATGGCGGCGCGGAAGTCCGCCTCCTCCTGGACGGGGTCCTTGGCCACCCGGTCGGGGACCGCCTCCAGGTCGGCCTGGGGATAGATGACCACCGCCGTGCCGATGGCGATGCCCGGGGAAGCGGCCAGGCCCTGGAGAAAACGGCTGGGAAGGTCTTCCGTGCCCTGGAGACGGGCCAGCTCCCCACTGGCCTTGGCATGGGTGATGGCCCCGGCGAGCTGGGAGGCGATGGTCATCACCAGGGTGACTTCGTCGTCGCCGAAGCGCTGGGCCTCGCGCTTGCGCAGGACCAGGACCCCCAGCACCCGGCGGTTCTGGATGATGGGCGCCCCGAGAAAGCCGCGATAGCGCTTTTCGCCGGTCTCGGTGATGAAGAGATAGCGGGGGTGGGTGGAGGCGTCGTCGAGGTTGACGGGCTCGGCACGTTCGCTGACCAGGCCGATCAGGCCGCGGTTGAGGGGCAGCCGCACCTTCCCCACCGCCCCGGGGTTGAGGCCATCGGTCGCCTGGAGGACATGCTCGCGCTTCTCGACATCGGTGAGGTAGACGGAACAGACATCGGCGCCGACCGCCTTCTTGACGCTGTGGACGATGATCGCCAGGGCCTTCTCGAGATCCGGGGCCTCGTTGACCGCTTGAACGATACGCAGTAAGTGCTCCAGCATGAAAACTACATCCAGCGTCTGGTGGCCCCGGGTAAGGGCGGAAAGTACCGTCAGATTAACGCCGTAGTACTGCCGGTAGGTGGCTCCCGACTGGCGACGTCAAAGGGAACAGGCGGAAAAAAATCGGTTGTCGACTTGGCCACAACAACGCCCGGCACGGGGGGCGCGGCGTTCAGCGTTCGGTCAGCCCCGCTGCAAGGACCGCCGCGGGGCGGGGGGACAAATCCAGAGCCCGGACGTCAGTGACTCAACCTCCCCCGGCCCTGATCCTGACCCGGTCCCGGACTTGGTCCCGGTCCCCGCGCACCAGTCACTGAGGCCCTCGGGGTAGAGCAGGGGCCGCAATTCGCCCAGGGCCTGTTCGTAGACGTGGCGCTTGAAATAGACCACTTCGCGCAGGGGTTGCCAGTAACGCACCCAGCGCCAGCCGTCGAATTCGGGTTTGCGACTGCGATCGAGGCAGAAGGCGTCCTCGCCACAATCGACCCGCAGCAGGAACCAGCGCTGTTTCTGGCCGATGCAGATCGGACCGCAATGGTGGCGGATGTAGCGCTTGGGCAGGCGGTAACGCAGCCAGCCACGGGTGCTGCCCAGGACGGTCACCTGGTTGGGCAGCAGGCCGACCTCCTCCTCCAGTTCCCGGAACATGGCGTCCAGGGGGGTCTCGTCGGAGCGGATGCCGCCCTGGGGAAATTGCCAGGCATTCTGACCCACGCGCCGGCCCCAGAAGAGCTGACGCTCGGCGTTGCACAGAATGATGCCCACGTTGGGGCGAAAACCTTCCGGATCGATCACGGTGGCTACCCTGGCTGAAGTTGAATCAATTCTCCATGGAATTCATGCTTCGGGCAACCGTGGGGTTGGGGAGGCGGTAAGTCAAGCCGCCGGGTTTCGGGACGGCACCCCACCGCTAATCCCGGGTGGTGGCGGGGTGGCGCCAGGTGACCCCCGTCAGGGCGTCGTAATTGCCGTCCGGGGCCAGGCGATAACCCTGGAGACCACGGCGGGCGGCGAAGAACTGGTCCTCGTACCAGAGGGGAATGTAGGGCAGGTCCGCCAGGAGGATGGCCTGGATCTGGCGGTAGAGGGCCGCCTGGCGGCTCAGGTCCGGTTCCGCCCGGGCGGTCTCGATGAGGCGGTCGACCTCGGGGTTGCGGTAACGCCCCCGGTTGGCCCCCTCCGGCGGCAGCGAGGCGCTATGGAAGACATAGCGGAAGATGTCCGGGGTGCGGATGCCCACCCAGGTCAGGCCGTAGAGCTGAAAGCGGCCGGCCTTGACGTCACCGAAGAAGGTCCCCCAGTCGTAGCTCTGGATGCGCGCCTCGATGCCCACCCGCGCCAGTTGCGCCTGGATGACGGTGGCGAAACGCAGCCGGAAGGGGTCGCTGGAGGTCTTGTAACTGAGCCGCAGGGGGCGGTCGGGACCGTAGCCGAGCTCCGCCAGCAGGGCCCGGGCGCGGTCGGGGTCGTGGGTCGGGCCGGTCAGGTCCGGGTCGCCGCCCCAATGCTCCGGGGGGAAGAGGCCGGCGGCCAAGCGGGCGCCGCCCTTGAGGAGATAGCGGCGGATCGCCTCCCGGTCGATGGCATGGGCCAGGGCCTGGCGGACCTGGGGCAGCCCGGTCACCGGGTCCTCCAGATTGAGACCCAGGTAGGAGTAGTTGACCCCGGGGGCGCTGACCACCTCGACCTCGTCCCGGCCGCGCAGAAAGCCGATCAGTTCGGGGGACAGGTCGTTCTGCAGCAGGTCGATCTCCCCCCGCAACAGCTTCATGACCCGCACGTTGGGGTCCTTGACCGTCAGCAGTTCCAGGATCTGGCCATCCTCCCGACGCTCCAGGACCAGCCGGCCCGGTTGGGGCCAGGCCACCAGGCGCAGGGGACCGCTGCCCACCGGCTCCTGGGCGAAGGGGTAGCCGCCCTGGATCAGGTCCGCCGGCAGGATGCCCAGGCCCAGGGTGGCGGGAAACAAGGGGTCCGGTTCCCGCAGGTGGAAGTCGATGCCGTCGGCCCCGGCGGTGGCGACGCGCTCAAGGTTGGCCAGGGCGGAACGGTGGGGGGAGCCCAGGGCGGGGTCGAGGACGGCGTCGAAGGTCGCCTTGACGTCCGCGCTGGTTAGAGCACGGCCGTCGCTGAAGGTCCGCCCTTCCGCTCCCAGGGTGAAGCGGTAATGGGTCGGTGTCACCTGCTCCCACGTCGCCAGGGAGGGCACCGGCAGGCTGCGCGCGTCGAAGGCGACCAGGCGACGGTAGAGAAGGCCGTTGATCCGCTCCGAGGTGGCATCGGTGGCCAGCCGGGGGTCCAGGTTGCGGGGCGGTCCCGCCAGGCCCATGCGGATGGGGTCCTCGCCGGCCTGCGTGTCCAGGCTTAGGCTTAGGCTTAGGCTCAGGATCAGGCCGAGGCTCAGGATCAGTCTCCGGCAGGTCACGGCCAGCCGATCACCACTGGCGAAAGGGCGTCCTGGCGAGGTTGACGTTGAAATAGCGCTGATCGTCGGAGACCTCCTGACCGGCCCAGTCGGGAAGGACGAAGTCCTCATCGTGGTCGGTCAGTTCGATCTCGGCCATCACCAGGCCCGCGTTCTCGCCGGCGAAGACGTCCAGTTCCCAGACATGGTTGCCGATGGGGATGTGGTGACGCACCTTGTCGATGGGGGGCATCACCGCCAGCTCTCGCAGCATCTCCTCGGCCTCCGCCCGCGGGATCGGGAACTCGAATTCATGACGGCCGATGCCCCGGGAGGCCCCCTTGATGGTCAGAAAGCCCTGGTCGCCCTTGACGCGCACCCGCACCGTCACCTCCGGGGTGTGGGCGATGTAGCCCTGCATGATGTGGGTGGAGGATTGCACCTGGTCGCGCCAGGTCTCGCCGACGACGAGGAATTTACGTTCGATTTCGATGGCCATGGGGCTGATTCACTCCTGAAGTGGAAAGCTGGGCGGGATTCTAACCCCATTGCGCCCTCGGTTTGGCTCTACCGGCGGTCAGCGCGCCATTCCGCAGCGTGAATCGCTGGCACGGCTCCGGGTCGGGTGGCGCCGGCTCAGTCCCGCTCGAACAGGGCCATGGATTCGACGTGGGCGGTGTGGGGGAACATGTCCATGGCCCCGGCCGCCCGCAGACGATAGCCCAGGCCCTTGACCAGCCGTTCGGCGTCGCGGGCCAGGGTGGCGGGAAAGCAGGAGACGTAGAGCAGGCGTCGCACACCCAGGGTCGGCAGCACGTCCAGCACCTGCAGGGCGCCGGCGCGGGGCGGGTCCAGCAGGGCCTTGTGGAAACGGTCCTCGGTCCAGGGGGCGCCCTCCAGGCTGCCGTAGAGGTCGGCCACCTGAAAGTCCGCGTTGTGGATGCCGTTCACCGCGGCGTTGCGCCGGGCGCGTTCGACCAGCCCGGCGTCGGCCTCCACCCCCAGGACCGCGCCGGCCCGCCGCGCCAGGGGCAGGGTGAAGTTGCCCAGGCCACAGAAGAGGTCGAGGACCCGCTCCTCGGGCCCGGGGTCGAGGAGGTCGAGCGCCTGTCGCACCATGAGGCGGTTCAGTTCCAGGTTCACCTGGGTGAAGTCGGTGGGCAGGAAGTGCAGACGGACGTCAAAGTCCGGCAGGCTGTAGGACAGTTCCACCTGCTGGCCGGGCAGGGGGCGTATGGTTTCTGGACCGCCCTCCTGGAGGTAGACGCGCAATTCATGAGCGGCGGCGAAGGCCGCCAGTTGCTCCAGGTCCGCCGCCGTCGGGGGCTTGAGCACCCGGAAGACCAGGACGCAGGGCCCCTCCCCCTTCGCCATCTCGATCTGCGGTACCTGGTCGCGGATGCTCAGGCCGTCCACCAGGGCGGCGATGGCCCCGAGCCGCTCGCCGACGTCCGGGTGCAGGACCTCGCAGCGGCTGAGATCGGCGAGAAAGCCGGAGCCCTTCTCGCGGAACCCGACCAGGGTCTTGCCCTTTTTGGCGACGTACCGCACCCCCAGCCGGGCCTTGCGCCGGTAGCCCCAGTGCCCCGCCGCCAGGGGCGGCAGCCAGCGCTCCGGCTCGACGCCGCCGATGCGCCGCAGCACATCCGCCAGGATCTCCTGCTTCATGGCGATCTGGGCCGCCGGGTCCTGATGTTGCAGGCTACAGCCGCCGCACAGGCTGAAGTGGGGACAACGGGGCGTGACCCGCTGGGGCGAGGGGGACAGGACCTCCACCACCCGCCCCTCGTCGAAGTGGCGCTGCAAGCGGGTATAGCGGAATCGCACCCGCTCCCCCGCCAGGGCCCCATCGATGAAGACCGCCTTGCCCTCCACCCGCGCCAGGCCCCGCCCCTCGTGGGTCAGGGACTCGATATCCGCCAGAACGGGTTCTTCCGGCAAGGGTTTGCGTTTCGCTCTCGACACGTTCGCTCCTCAGGCTATCCAGGTTCCGCCGCGACGCGGCCCTAGGGGGCGGCCGGCGCGGCTGCTTACAGCATAAGCGATCGCGCCGCCGGGGGTCGGATGGGCAGGACTACGCTGCCTGCGCGTGAAGGCGCACTCCCAGCGCCCGCGCCACCTTCAGGATGGTCGCAAAACTCGGGTTGCCGTCTTCGCTCAGGGCACGATAGAGGCTTTCGCGACTGAGCCCCGCGTCCTTCGCTACTTGCGACATGCCTTTGGCGCGAGCGATATCGCCGAGGGCCCGCGCGATGCCTGATACATCGTCTGGGGCCTCCTCAAGCCAGGCATCGAGGTAGGCGGCCATCTCCTCGGGCGTCCGCAGATGTTCCGCGACGTCATAGGTGGAAGTCTTAATCTTCGTGGCCTTCTTCTTGGGTTCGCCTTGCGTCATGGTGTTACTCCTGAAACTGTGTGGCCAGGTGGATGGCCTTCGCTATGTCCTTTTCCTGGCTTGACTTATCGCCACCAATCAGTAGCAGCAACAAGCGATTGCCTCGTTGGGTGTAGTACACGCGGTAACCCGGTCCGAAGTCGATCTTCAGTTCCGACACTCCGTTCGTCAGGGTACGGTGCAAGCCGGGATTACCGTGGATCAGGCGATCGACTCGCATCAGGATGCGAGCACGGCCTTTCAGGTCTTTCAGGCTGTCGACCCAGTCACGGTACTCGTCAGTCTTCTCAACGCGCATGGTAGTAGTGTAGCCCATGAGCTACGCACCTAGGGGGGCTGGCCAACGGCAGAGAGAGTCCGAAAGTGCCATTTTGCGAAACAAAGCCATTTCGCGGACGTCGCGAACAGGCCATTTTGCGAAACAAAGCCATTTGGAGCACGCCGCGAAAAGGGGCATTTTGCGAAACAAACCCATTTTCCCCCTCGTCGCGGCGTCCCGATCCCGGCGGGCGCCGCCCTGATTACCCCGCGCGGAGATAGCTCAGGCTCTCCACGGTGAAGGGCTGGGGGTTGATGCCGAGCAGGGGGTAGACGCTGGCATCGGTGCAGACATTGCCCTCCATGAGCATGGTGAGCTGGTCGCGGCTGATGGGGAACCAGGGGAAGCGGTCGAAGAGGGCGGCGGCGGTCTTCACGCCGATGGCCGGGGCGGGCAGCATCAGCTTGCGCTTGTCCACGGCGGCGGCGATGGTCGCCAGGATCTCCTTCCAGCTCTTGGGCTCCGGGCCACAGAGTTCGAAGGTCCGGCCCTCGGTCTCCGGCCGGGTCAGGGCGCGGACGAAGGCTTGGGCGACGTCGGCGATGGCCACGGGGGCGAGTTGGAAGGCGCCGGCGCCCGTGGGCAAGAGGCCGGGATAGAAGAGCGGGGCCGGCAAAGGGCTGTCGATGATGTCCCGGCGCAACTGGGTGCAGAACTCCATGCGCCCCTGGGGGGGACCGAAGATCACGGAGGGGCGGAAGATGGTCCAGCGCAGGCCCGAGACCTTGACCGCTTCCTCCGCCTGGAACTTGGTCCGCTGGTAGGGGGTGCCATCCGCTTTGACGCCATTGGCGCTCATGAGCAGAAAGCGCCCTACCCCCGCCACCCGGCTGGCCTCCAGGGTCCGTTCGACGCCGCTGAACTGGAGCCCCTCGAAGGTGATGCCCTGGGACGGGAACTCCCGCAGGATGCCGATGAGGTAGATGACCGCATCGGCGCCCCGAACGCACTCGGCAAGGGCCGCTGTATCGGCAACCTCGCCGGGGACCACCTCACACTGATCGAGGGGCAGGCCGTGGCCACTCGCGGGGTCACGCATCAGCAGCCGGGGGACATGGCCCGCCGCGATCAGGGCCGGGATGATATGGGAACCGACGAATCCGGTCCCGCCGATCAGACTGACTTTCATGGCTCTCTCCTCCATTAACAGGCACACAGGGATGGTAAGTGGTTGGCATGCCCGCGGCTACGATGGCCGGCCATTACAACGCAGACAAGGTCACGCAAATAAGAATATACCTATCAGTTAGTTACCGAATTCAGCAAGCCCCCCCGGGACACGAATCGGGTACTAGAAAAAGGACACTTTCCAAACAACGCAACTGAAAGGGCGACCAATAGCCAGCATCAGGCCTCCTTGATGGTGGCCAGGGCCGCCAGGGCGCGCTGGCGGGCGAAATCATGCTCGACCAGGGGCTCCGGATAGTCCACCCCCAGGCGCACGCCGGCGGCGGCCAGGCTGGCCTTGCCCGCGGCGAAGGGGGCGTGGAGGTCCTTGTCGGGCAGGCGCCGCAGCTCCGGCACCCAGCGGCGGACATAGTCGCCCCGGGTGTCGAACTTCTGACCCTGGAGCACGGGATTGAAGATGCGGAAATAGGGGGCGGCGTCGGCGCCGCAGCCGGCGACCCACTGCCAGCTCCCGGCGTTGTTGGCCAGGTCGGCGTCCACCAGGGTGTCCCAGAACCAGTCCTGGCCGCGCTGCCAGGGCACTAGCAGATGCTTGACCAGGAAGGAGGCGACCACCATGCGCACCCGGTTGTGCATCCAGCCGGTATGCCACAGCTCGCGCATGCCGGCGTCCACCAGGGGGTAGCCAGTCTGGCCGCGGCTCCAGGCAGCAAAGGCGGCCTCGTCCTCCCGCCAGGGGAACTGGGCGAAGCGGGGGTTGAAGGGTTCCGTCGGCAGGCGTGGCCAGTGGTGGAGCAAATGCTGACAGAATTCCCGCCAGCCCACCTCGCGCAGAAAGGAATCCCCGCCCTTGGTGGCGGCGGCATAACCGGCCTGGAGGCCACGCACCGCGTGCCAGACCTGGCGGGGGGAGATCTCGCCGAAGTGCAGATGGGGCGAAAGCCGGGAGGTACCGGGGTGGCCGGGGAGGTCGCGGTCCCCGGCATAGCCCACCACCGCCGCGTCGAGGAAGGCGCTGAGGCGCTCCCAGGCCCCGACCTCCCCGGGTCGCCAGTTGTCCCGCAAGCCTCCGGCCCAGTCCGGGGTCCGGGGCAGCAGCCCCAGGTCGTCCAGGTCCAGGCCGGTGACCTCGGCTGGCGGGGGTGCCAGACGCTCGGGGGCGGGCGTCGGGGCCTCGGGCTCCGGCAGGCCCAGACAGGCCCGCCAGAAGGGGGTGAAGACCTTGAAGGGCTCGCCGGCCCCGTTCTTCACCTGCTCCGGCTCCAGCAATAGCCGGCCGCGGAAGCGGCGCACCTCCAGGCTGTCGCCCAGTTCCCGCCACAGGCGTTGTTCAAGATCCGCCTCCGCCGGGGTGTAGCTGCGGTGAAAGTAGAGGGCCTGGGCCTGGCACTCCCGCGCAAGTTGGCTGATGACCGCGAAGGCGTCGCCGCGGCGGATGACCAGGCGGCCACCCCGGGCATTCAGGTCAGCGGCCAGGGCCGCCAGGCTGTGATGGAGCCACCAGCGACTGGCGCCGCCCAGCCGCCAGGGACCCGGGGTGTCGTCATCAAGGATGAAGAGGGGAATGAGCGGGGCACCGCTAGCCACCGCCGCCCGCAGGGGCGCATGGTCGGTGAGCCGGTAATCGTCGCGGAACCAGAGGATGACGGGAGCTGCTGACATGGCGATGGGCTAAGGGTAGCGAGTGATTAGCCGATTCGGGTGATTGTCCGATTGACTGAGGTGATGAACTAGGGCGCTGTACAGAAGGTGGCTATAAATGCAAGCCGGGATGAGGGGCGCCATAGCCGGTATGAGATGAGGGGCGCAATACCTGATATGAAAGGGGGGGCGTTGCCGTGATTTTCCTGCTCACTGTCAAGTGACGGCTCGCCACTGCCCCTGAAACGGAAGACAAGGCTGGTGATGCATGGCTCGTAGCTTCCACGTCAACGCCCTATGACATCTGATCGAAATCGGGGGGATGTGGCCGGCCCAGACACTCGCCGATAAGCCGCAGGGCCGAGGTGAAATCCGTGCCCAGGGGCCGGGCCCCCGCGGCGGTGATGACCTGGGGGGAATGCACGGCGGCCAGCCCTCCCACCAGGATGGGCAGGGACGTCAGTGCCCCCAGGGCGGCCAGTTCCCGGGCCAGGGCCGCGGCGGGCATCCGGGCGGAGGCAGAGAGGACCACCGCCCGGCAATCGGCGATGCGGGCGGCGGCGGCGATCTCCGGGGCGGGGACATCGGCGCCCAGCAGCACCAGCCGGTAGCCCTGGCCGGCGGCCGCCAAAGCGAACTGGATCAGGCCCAGCTCGTGATGCTCCCCGGCGGGACAGGCGGCGACCAGGCGCGGTCCCTGGCCCAGGGCGTTCAGGTGCTGAAAGCGCGCCCCGAGCTTGTTGCGCAGGAAGTTGGAGAAGAAGTGCTCCCGGGCGATGCTCGCCTCCCCCTGGGGCCAGGCGGCGCCCAGCCGCTCCAGCACCGGGGTGGTGAGGTGGCTGGCGACCCGTTCAATAGGATAAAGGGACAGGGCATCGTTATAAACGGCATCCAGGGCCGCCGTGTCGAAGCGCGCCACGCCCGCGAGCATGGCGGCGATATAGCCCGGCCAGGGATCGAACTCCGCAATCGGCACCGTCTTCGGTGCCCGCTGACTGGGACGGATGTCGATTCCAGGGGAATCGTACATCGCCGTTGGAACCCTCTCCGTTACCTCTGTCTTCGCCCCGGGCGAAGCTGATATCTCGCGATCGGCCGTCACCGCTGCCCCGGGGGGTCCATGCGCCGTGCCACGCGTCGGGTCCTCGTCAATTGCTCGACCATGAACTGAAGGAAACCGCGGTTCGCCAACGAGCGTCTGGGGATCGGCCAGAGTTGGGCTGGCCGGAGCGAGGCTTCCCGGCAGTGAGACGCCGGATTCCACCCGCCCCAAATCGCCGTCATTGGCGGCCCGGGCCAGGAAGGGCCCCACCTGCCCCACCCCCACCCCCCGGTCCATCAGGGCCAGGACCTGGCGGACACGCTCGATGTCCGCCTCCGTGTAAAGGCGATGCCCCTTTTCCGTCCGGGTCGGAGTCAGTAGACGGTAGCGGCGCTCCCAGGCCCGCAGGGTGACCGGTGGCACGCCGGTCAGGCGGGAAACGGTGCGGATGGGGTAGAGACCGACCCCCCGGGACCCGCCGTCATCCTCCTCCACGCTCACAACTTCACTCATGCTCGCTTGCCTGTGACTCTTTTTTTTGTTATACCACACTTATACAAAATTTGTACAAAGCCGATACAGCGCAGGTAACCGCCATGACCCCGATCCCCTACCTGGACCTTCCCTCCTTTGAGCACAGCCTGGTGGCCGAGCGCGCCCGCGAGCGCGTGGAACCGGGCGCCATGCTGGAACTGGAGCTGGACATCCTCTTCGCCGCCAACGGCGTGACCTGCCGCGACAGCCGGGTGATCCGCAAATCCAATCTCTGGCGGGACTTCTTCCCGGGCCAACTGGAGCGGGAGCTATTGGGCACGGCGGTGGGGGAGCGGGTCGAGGCGGACTTCACCCCGGGTGCCCTGACGGAGTACCAGGAGGGGGAGCGCTTCACCGCCCCCCGCGGTGCCTTCCGCAGCCGCAAGCTGGTGCGCCGCGACCTGGAGCCGCGGCTGGGCCGTTTTTACCCCCGGGGTTTCCTCGCCGGCCAGCGAGGGATCTTTTCGGAGGACCGGCGCCCCCTGCGCGTGACCGGGATGCCGGCGGAGCGGCTGGAGATTGACAGCCGCCACCCCCTGGCCGGGGTGCCGGTCCGGCTGGGCATCAGCGTCCTAAGCACCTGGGGGGCTAGCGAGGAACACGGCGGCATCTGCAACGACATCGCCATGCTGGCCACGGGAGAGGGTCCCGGGATGCAGCTGCCCCTGCCGGTCGGGACGAGCGATTTCTGGTACCCCGCGGCCATGGGCCGCCTGGACAACCGTGGCGATGAGGTCTTCTACGAGCGCACCCGCCTGGTGCATCACCTGGACAGCCATTGCCGGGCCCAGATCGAGGCCCTCTATGGCCAGTTGATCCCCGCCGATGGCAAGGTGCTGGACCTGATGTCGAGCTGGGTCTCCCACCTGGATCGTACCGCCCCCGCCTGCCAGGTGACGGGGCTGGGAATGAACCGGGAGGAGCTGGACGCCAATCCGCGCCTGGCGGAACGGGTGATCCACGACCTCAACCAGAACCCCACCCTGCCCTTCGCCAGGGCCAGCTTCGATGCCGTGGTCTGCACCGCCTCCTTTGAGTACCTGACCCAGCCGCGCCAGATCGTAGCCGAGATCGCCCGGGTGCTGAAGCCGGGTGGTATCTGTATCATCACCTTCTCGGATCGTTGGTTCCCGACCAAGGCCGTCCAGGTCTGGACCGAGGTCCACCCCTTCGAGCGCCTGGGCTACGTCCTGGCCAGCCTGATGAGCGACGAGCGCCTGGGTGATTTCAACACTTACAGCCGTCGCGGCCTGCCGCGGCCCCAGGATGACGCCCGCGCCGGGGAACTGGATCTCTCCGATCCCCTGTTCGCGGTCTGGGCCCGGCGCCGGCCGGAACACTGATTAATCGCGGCAAAGGGGTGGACGCCAGCGAGCCACCGCGACCGCCAGGCGGGCACCGGGTCCTTAAAGCGCCCGGTGCCCGCCCCTTAATTGACTTGAAGGATCGCGCCTCATGAAGTATCTGTCCGAGTCCAATTACGTCCATGGCCAGGCCCCCGCCACGGGGGTCCTGCTGGCCAACCTCGGCACGCCGGACGCCCCGGACCGGGCGGCGGTGCGGCGCTATCTCAAGCAGTTCCTCTGGGACCCGCGGGTGGTGGAGACGCCCCGCCCCCTCTGGTGGCTGATCCTCAACGGCATCATCCTCACCACCCGCCCCCAGCGCTCGGCCAAGGCCTACGCCAGCATCTGGGGCGCGGAGGGCTCGCCCTTGCTGAGCATCTCCCGGGCCCAGCACGCCCGCCTGGCGGAGGCCCTGGGGCCGACGCTCAGGGTGGAACTGGCCATGCGTTACGGCCATCCCTCCATCCCCAAGGCCCTGGCGGCCCTGCGCCAGGCCGGTGTCCGGCGCCTGCTGGTGCTGCCGCTCTATCCCCAATACTCCGGCACCACCACCGCCAGCGTCTTCGACGCCGTGACCCAGGAGCTCCGCGGCTGGCGTTGGATTCCGGAACTGCGCTTCGTCAATCAGTACCACGATGATCCCGCCTTCATCGCCGCCCTGGCGGACGCGGTGCGCGCATATCAGGCGAAGCATGGCCGGCCCCAGCGGCTGGTGATGTCCTTCCACGGCCTGCCCCGGGCCTATTTCGACGCCGGTGACCCCTATCACTGCCAATGCCACAAGACCGCCCGATTGCTGGCGGAAACACTGGGGCTCACGGCCGAGGACTATGCCGTGACCTTCCAGAGCCGGCTCGGCGTCAAGGCCTGGCTCCAGCCCTACACCGACGAGTATCTGCAAGGACTGCCCCCGCAAGGCATCCGCCACGTCCAGGTCATCTGCCCCGGTTTCAGCGCCGACTGCCTGGAGACCCTGGAGGAGGTGGCGATGGAGAATCGCGATCATTTCTTGGCCAAGGGCGGCGAGGCCTATGACTACATCCCCTGCCTCAATGACGGCGCCGGCCATATCGCCTTCCTCCAGGGACTGATCCACCGTCATCTTCAGGGCTGGGAGCCCGCGCCCTTCGATGGCCCCGCCAGCCTGGCGCGGGCCAAGGCCCTGGGGGCCTCCCGCTAATGTCCAGCGTGGGTCATCAGCCACCCCCAACGATGCCCGTGGCGGGTTCCTGCACACTGACTTGCACGCGGGGTCACCCCACCTCCCCGACGAGTGACGGCAAGGGTCCCGGTCAGTCGTCTTTCACGCGCACCGCAGCGCCGTCCTCAGTGAGCCACCGCCCATGATCTCCCTTGAACGCCTCGCCTTTGACTGGGTCGAACAGGGCCGGGTGCCGGATGCGCTGGTGCGTCTGGGCATCCGCGAGCTCTGCCGGCGGCGCCTGGACCTCATCGCCGCCGCGGACTGCGAGGCGGTGGCCGCCGCCCGCCAGGGCTTCGTCGCCGAGATGCTCGCGGGTCCCGTCGCCCCGGTGCCGGACCAGGCCAACGCCCAGCATTACGAGGTCCCTGCCGCCTTCTTCGACGCAGTGCTGGGGCCGCGGCGCAAATACAGTTGCTGCCATTTCCCTATTGGCGTCAGTGATCTGGCCGCGGCCGAGGACTCCGCCCTGGCCCTCACCTGCCTGCGGGCCGACATCACCGATGGTCAGGACATCCTGGAACTGGGTTGCGGCTGGGGCAGCCTGAGCCTGTGGCTGGCGGAACATTACCCGGCCGCCCGCATCACCGCCGTGTCCAACTCCCACTCCCAGCGCCAGCACATCGAGGCCCGGGCCGCCGAGCGTCACCTGACCAACCTGCGCGTCATCACCGCCGACATGAACGACTTCACCACCCCAGAGCGCTTCGATCGGGTGGTGTCGGTGGAGATGTTCGAGCACATGCGCAACTGGGGCCTGCTCTTCCAGCGCGTCGCCGGCTGGCTCAAGCCCGAGGGGCGCTTCTTCATGCACGTCTTCTGTCATCGCGACCGCCCCTACGCCTTCGAGGACCAGGGCGAGGACGACTGGATGAGCCGCCACTTCTTCACCGGCGGCATCATGCCCAGCGACGACCTGCCCCTGCGCTTCCAGGACCATCTGCGCCTCATCGACCAGTGGCGCTGGTCCGGCCGCCATTACGAGCGCACCGCCAACGCCTGGCTGGCCAATCTGGACGCCCGGAAGGAGGACCTGATGCCCGTCCTCGCTGACTGCTATGGGGCGGACCAGGCCGGCCTCTGGTTCCAGCGCTGGCGGCTCTTCTTCCTCGCCGTCGCCGAGACCTTCGGCTTTGACGAGGGCCAGACCTGGTGGGTGAGCCACTATCTGTTCGAACGGCGGGAGGGGTTAGAGTGACGGCGCGGGCCGCCAGCCATCTCAGCGTACCGGGGGCACGCTCGACCCGGGGGTTGATCCTCAATCTGGCCCTGTTCCAGCTTGGCTGGTGGGCCCTGGTCCTCAGCGCCGCCCAAGGTCAACCCTTGATCGGCCTGGCGGTCGTCGCCCTGATCCTGGCCTGGCACCTGGGCTTTGTCCGCCCCCTGGCCAGCGAGGCCCTGCTCATCGGCCTGGCGGCCCTCATCGGCCTGAGCTTCGACAGCCTGCTCATCGCCACCGGCTGGGTCAGTTTCAGTCCGCCGTCCCTGGTTGTGGTTCAGACAGCAACCCTGGCCTCGGCGTCCGCGGTTGAGATTGCCACTAGCCTGGCGGCACCGGCCACGGCGCCGGTGGTCGCCCTGGCCACCAGTCCGGAACTGGCCAGCGCCAACGTCGCGACCACCAGCACTGGCGCCTCCCTGGCCGCCGCCCTGCCGCCGTCCTGGATGGTTGCCCTCTGGGCCAATTTCGCCACCACCCTTAACCTGTCCCTGGCGGGCCTCCAGACCCGGCCCGGGCTGGCCGCCCTGCTCGGCCTGGTCGGTGGGCCCCTGGCCTACTGGGGTGGCGCCGGTTTGGGGGCCATGACCTTTGTCACCCCCCTGCCTGCGCTCATCACCCTGGCCCTGGGCTGGGCCCTGCTGACCCCGCTGCTCCTGGCCCTGGCCGCCACCCTTGCCCGGAGGTCGAACCCCTGATGGACGTCTTCTCCTGGGACACCAGCTTCCTCGCCTTGGCCCTGCTGGGGGTTGCCGCCGTGCTGACCTGGCTGGCGAGCATCCCCCTGCGCAACGTCAGCATCGTCGACAGCCTCTGGGGGGTGATGATCGCCCTCGCCGCCTGGGTCTACGCCCTGGCCGCCCCCCAGACCGGTCCCCGGGAAGGCCTGGTCCTGGTCCTGGTCAGCCTGTGGATGCTGCGCCTCTCCGGCTACATCACCTGGCGCAACCGGGGCCACGGGGAGGATCGCCGCTATCAGGCCATCCGCGCCCGTAACCAACCCCACTTCGCCTTCAAGAGCCTCTACCTGGTCTTCGGCCTCCAGGCGATCCTGGCCTGGATCATCGCCTGGCCCCTGATGGCGGCCCTGGCCGGCAACCAGCCCCTGGGCGGGCTCGATGCCCTCGGCGTCGCCCTCTGGCTGTTCGGCATCGCCTTCGAGGCCCTGGCCGACCAGCAACTCGCTCGCTTCAAGGCCGATCCGGCCAACGCTGGCCGGGTCATGGACCACGGGCTATGGCGCTACAGCCGTCACCCCAACTACTTCGGGGAGTTCTGTATCTGGTGGGGGGTCTGGCTCCTGGCCCTGGCCGCCGGGGGCGCCTGGACCCTGATCTCGCCCCTGCTGATGAGCTTTCTGTTGCTCAAGGTCTCCGGCGTCGCCTTGCTGGAGCAAGACATCGGCGAGCGTCGCCCCGCCTATCGCGACTACATCGCCCGCACCAGCGCCTTCTTCCCCTGGCCGCCTAGCCCCATGGCCCTGGTTGTTGCCCGGTCGCAAGATCAGATATCAGTAAAGCCCCCACTGGCCGATACCAGTGAGGAGGGTCGGGGGGTGTCTGGCGGGGGACGCCGTGAATCCGTCCCGGCAAGCTCAGCTATTGATTGGATTAGGAAGAATATCTAGATGAAACGCCTCCTGTGCCTTCTCAGCCTCGGCCTGCTCGCCGGCTGCCAGTCCACCTCCCTGCCGCCTCTGACCACCGTGCCCCAGGTCGATCTCGAGCGCTTCATGGGCGACTGGTACGTCATCGCCCACATTCCCACCTGGCCGGAACGTAACGCCTGGAATGCCATCGAGTCCTACGCCCTGAACCCCGATGGCACCATCGCCACCACCTTCACCTTCCGCGAGGGTGGTTTCGATGGCGAGCTGAAGACCATGACCCCCACCGGCTTCGTCACCGACACCCAGAGCAACGCCATCTGGGGCATGCAGTTTTTCTGGCCCTTCAAGGCCGATTTCCGCATCAGTTACCTGACCCCGGACTATGGCCTTACCGTCATCTCCCGCGAGCGGCGCGACTATGTCTGGGTCATGGCGCGCAGCCCCGAGATCCCGGAAACCGAGCGTCAGGCGGTGGAGGAACACCTGAAGGCCAGCGGCTATGACCTGGCGGAACTACGTTACGTGCCCCAGCGCTGGGAGGCCAAGCCGTGAACATCGCCATCGTCGGCAGCGGTATCGCCGGTCTGGGCGCCGCCCATCACCTATACCGTGAAGGGCATGAGATCACCCTCTTCGAGGCCGGTGGCCACGTCGGCGGCCACGTCAACACCCACCCGATCAGCCTGGGCGGGCGCGACTACGCCGTGGACTCCGGCTTCATCGTCTTCAACGACTGGACCTATCCCAACTTCATCGCCCTGCTAGACGAAGTGGGGGCGGAGAGCCAGGCCAGCGACATGAGCTTCAGCGTCTCCTGCGGCCGCACCGGCCTGGAGTACAACGGCGCCACCTTCAACAGCCTCTTCGCCCAGCGCGCCAACCTGGTCAACCCCCGCTTCTGGGGCATGCTGTGGGACATCCTGCGCTTCAATCGCGAGGCCCCCAAGCTGCTGGCGGAAGAGGGCAACGAGGTCGGCCTCGGCGACTTCCTCACCGCCGGGGGCTATGGTCGCCTCTTCCGCGACTATTACATCCTGCCCATGGGCGCCGCCATCTGGTCCACCGATCCGGAGCGGATGCTCGGCTTTCCGGCGCGCTTCTTCGTCCGCTTCTTTCTGAATCACGGCCTGCTGGCCGTCAAAGACCGCCCCGTCTGGCGGGTGATCAAGGGAGGCTCCCGGGCCTACGTGGACAAGCTCATCGCCCCCTTCCGCGAGCGGGTGCGTCTGAACTGCCCGGTGACGCGGATCGAGCGTCGGGACGAAGGGGTGAGCCTGCACAGTGCGGCGGGCGGACGGGAGGACTTCGACGCCGTCTTCCTCGCCTGCCACAGCGACCAGGCCCTGGCCCTGCTGGCGGACCCCAGCCCGGCGGAGACCCAGGTCCTGGGCGCCATCCCCTACCATCTCAACGAGGCGGTGCTGCACACCGACACCCGCCTGCTGCCGCGGCGACCTCTGGCCTGGGCCTCCTGGAATTACCTCATGCCCGAAGGCCCCAGCGGCCGCCTGGCCCTGACCTATGACATGACCCATCTCCAGAGCCTGGACGCCCCGGAGACCCTCTGCGTCACCCTCAATGCCAGTGAGCGCGTCGACCCGGCCAAGGTGCTGGCCCGCGTGACCTACCATCACCCCCTCTTCACCCTGGAGGGCGCCGCCGCCCAGACCCGCCAGCGCGAGATCAACGGCCCCCGCCGCACCTACTACTGCGGCGCCTACTGGCGCAATGGCTTCCACGAGGACGGTCTGGTCAGCGCCCTGGAGGCCCTGGGCCATTTCCGCGCCGATTTCGGCCTGCCGCCGGGACCCGTCCCGCTGACCAGCGGCCAAGGCCCCTCCGGGCACCCGAAGCCGGCGGCGCGGTGAAGACCGCGGACCGAAAAGCGACAATCAAAGATAGCGACATGGAGCCGATGACCCCCCCGCCTGACCAGCCCTTGCAAAGCTGCCTTTACGAAGGCTGGCTGCGGCACCGCCGTTACACCCCCAAACGGCACGAATTCCGCTATCCCCTCTTCATGCTCTGGCTGGACCTGAGTGAACTGGACCGGGTCTTCGCCGGGCGCTGGCTCTGGTCCACCCGCCGCCCCAACCTGGTCTGGTTCCGCCGCGCCGACTATGGCGGCGACCCGAACCTGCCCCTGGACGAGGCCATGCGCCGCATCGTCGCGGCGAAGACCGGCCGGCGCCCGGCGGGGCCGGTGCGGATGCTCACCAACCCACGCATCCTCGGCTACTGCTTCAACTCCATCAGCCTCTATTACTGTTACGGCGCGGATGGCCAGACCCTGGAGGCGGTGGTCGGTGAGGTGACCAACACCCCCTGGGGCGAACGCATCCACTATGTCCTGCCCCTGGAGGCCAACCTGGGGCGACCGGAGAAGCCGCAATTTCGCTTCCCCAAGGCCATGCACGTCTCGCCCTTCCTGCCCATGGACATGGAGTACCACTGGCACCTGAACCTGCCCGGGGAGCGCCTGACCGTGCACATGGACGACCTGCGCGGCGGCGAGAACATCCTCGACGCCACCCTGGTCCTGGCGCGGCGGGAGATCGACGGCCCCAGCCTGGCCCGGGTCCTGTGGCGCTACCCGGCCATGACCCTCCAGGTCATCTTCAACATTCACTGGCAGGCCCTCAAGCTCTGGCTCAAGGGCGTGCCCTTTATCGACCACCCGCCCCCCGACCCCCCGAAGGAGGCGCCTGGCCAGGCGTAAGCCCATGAGCGACGAGACCCTCACCGCCACCCTCCCCCTGAACCTGGCCGCGCCGCGCCGGGCCAGGCCCCTGCAAACGCTGGCCCGCAAGCTGGTGCTCGCCAAGCTCGCCCGCCTGGGTCCTGGCGTGGCGCAGGATGCCGCCCCAGCCATCGATGCGGATGCCCACTTTGGTGCCGAACCCGGTGTCGACACGGGTACCGATCTGGCTGATATCCTGCCTCCAGTTGCTGCGGTCACCGGATCGCACCCGGATCTTCCCGGCGCCGGCGCCTGCGGTAGCGGACGGTTGCTGGTCCGGGAGGGCGACCGCCACTGGTGCTTCGGCCAGGGCGAGCCCCTCGTCGCGGTGGAGGTCCGCGACCCCGCCTTCTGGCCGGCCATGGCCTTCGGCGGTACCGTCGGCGCCGGGGAGGCCTACATGGACGGCCACTGGGAGTGCGAGGACCTCACCGGCCTGGTCCAGTTACTGCTGCGCAACCGCCCGGCGCTCATGGACATGGAGGAAGGCTTCGCCCGCCTCTCCGCCCCCCTGCGGGCCCTGCTGCACCGCGCCCGCGACAACAATCGTCGCGGCAGCCGTCGCAACATCGCCGCCCACTACGACCTGGGCAACGACTTCTACCGTCTCTGGCTGGACGAGACCCTGATGTACTCCAGCGCCCTCTTCACCCGCCCGGACATGAGCTTGGCCGAGGCCTCCACCGCCAAGCTGGAGCATATCTGCCAGAAGCTGGACCTCCGGCCCGGCGACCAGGTCCTGGAGATTGGCACCGGCTGGGGGGGCTTCGCCCTCCATGCCGCCGGCCGTTACGGCTGCCGGGTCACCAGCCTGACCCTGTCGCGGGAGCAGGCCGAGCTGGCGCGGGAGCGCGCCGCCGCCGCCGGCCTGGCGGACCGGGTGGAGGTCCAGTTGCGCGACTACCGCGACCAGCGGGGCCAGTTCGACAAGCTGGTGTCCATCGAGATGATCGAGGCCGTGGGCGCCCGTCACATGGAGACCTACTTCCGCCAGTGCGGGCGCCTGCTCAAGCCGACCGGGGCCATGCTGCTCCAGGCCATCACCATCGCCGACCAGCGCTACCAGGCCGCCCTCAAGGAGGTGGATTTCATCCAGAAGCACATCTTCCCCGGCGGCTTCCTGCCCAGCGTCACCGCCATGGCCAGCGCCATGACCCGGGCCTGCGACCTCAAGACCGTCCACCTGGAGGACATCGGCCCCCACTACGCCGAGACCCTGGCCCGCTGGCGGGACAACTTCGTCCGCCGTCTGGACGCCGTGCTCGCCCTGGGCTTCGACGAGCGCTTCATCCGCATGTGGCGCTTCTATTTGAGTTACTGCGAGGGCGGCTTTCGCGAGCGTGACCTGGGCACGGTGCAGATGCTCCTGGCCAAGCCCGGCTGGCGCGGTGCCCTGCCCCGGGGTGCCTGATAGGCCTCGTCCCTGCTTGGATGACCCCGCATCGACCTCCCGCAATGAGGCTTAGGACCCTGCCCCCATGAACCACCGCCGCCATTCAGCCGCCGCCCTCCTCCCCCTGCTCTTGATCGCGCTCACCCTCCCGCTACTGGGCGGTTGTACCGGCGTGCCCGAGGGCATCCAGCCGGTATCCGGCTTCACGGTGGAGCGCTATCTCGGCACCTGGCACGAGATCGCCCGTCTGGATCATTCCTTCGAGCGCGGCCTGGAGCAGGTCACCGCCCGCTACGACCAGCGGGGGGACGGCGGCATCAGCGTCCTGAATCGGGGGTTCGACCCCGGCAAGGGTCAATGGAAGGAGGCCGAGGGTCGCGCCTATTTCATCGGCGAACCCGACATCGCGAGCCTCAAGGTCAGCTTTTTTGGCCCCTTCTATGGCGGCTACCACGTCTTTGCCCTGGACCCGGACTACCGCTGGGTGATGATCTCGGGTCCCAGCCGGGACTATTTGTGGATCCTGGCCCGAGAGCCGCAATTGCCCTCCCCGCTGCTGGAGGAGTTGATCGCGCGGGCGCGACAGGCTGGCTTCGCCACCGACGGCCTCATCTTTCCCCCACCCAGCGTCCCGCCCCGGACGAGATCCTGACCCCTGACAACCACCGCATCGCCATCCCTCGTCAGTAGGCGGCGCGCCACAGCCCCGACAGTGACAGCTTGCACCTCATCATCCCGCCAATTGTCATCTGGCGGCGCGACCAATAGCCGATGATCAATTTTTCCGTGACTTGCACGCCAACCCTCATGAGACAGCGCGCCATCAAATTGATAATGATGTAGTTTCCCGCGACATTCGCACTACCGACCGACTAAAGAGAGAGACCCCATGATCACCTCGACCCGCGATCCCATCACCCTCAACGACGTGACCGATCTGGACAACGCCCCCTTCATCATTGAGGGCAGCGGCGATAGCGCCCTCAAGATCTACTTCGAATCCGAGGCCAACAAGCAGGAGTATCTAGCGACCGAGGTGCATGGGGCCCTGAATACCGCCGGCCTCAAGTCCATCTTTGATGACGTCGCCGATAACCCCATCACCGGCACCATCAACTGAGGTTCAGTACTCACCGGAGCCCGTCAGCGAAGATCAGTTTCTTCGCTCCCAGGCGCATTTTCCGTCGAGCCGGGACAGTCCGTTCGCTCAGGCCTTGATCAGGTATTTTTCCAGGCGGTAGAGCAGGGTATCCCGGGTGAGGCCGAGGAGTCGCGCGGCTCGGCTCTTGTTGCCGCCGGCCAGGGCCAGGGCCTGACGGATGCAGTCGATCTCCAGCTCCTGGAGATTGATGCCGCCGGCGGGCAACTTGAAACTCAAACCCTCCGTCATTTCCCATTGACCGCGACGGATCTCCCAAGGCAGGTTCTCCGGGCCCAGGTCCTCGCCGGGACAGAGGATGACCATCCGCTCGCAGAAATTCCGCGCCTCCCGGGCATTGCCCGGCCAGGGGTAGCGGCGCAACTGGCGCTGGGCGGTGAGGGAGAAACGCGGGGCGACCAGGCCATGGGTGGCGGCCGCCAGGGCCAGGAAGTGCTCCAGCAACAGGGGGATGTCCTGGACCCGCTCGCGGAGGGTGGGCAGTTCCAGGGGCACCACCGCCAGCCGGTAGTAGAGGTCCTCGCGGAAGCTACCCGCGCGCACCCGCTCCCAGAGATCCTGCCGGGTAGCGGCCATGAGCCGTACCGCGCCGCCCGGGCCGGCCAGCCAGTAGAGGAGCCGGGCCTGCGCCAGGGACGGCAGTTCCGCCACCTCATCGAGGAAGAGGCTGCCGCCGCGGGCGCCGCTCCAGGCCTGGTCCAGCGCCGCCACCAGGTCATCGGCCGTCATGCCGGTCACCGGGAGCACCTGGAAGGGTTGGTCGCAGCGGTCACCCAGGCGGTGGATCTCACGCGCCAGACTTTCCTTGCCGGAGCCGGCCTCGCCGATGATCAGCACGCTGGCGTCGGTCGCGGCCACGAGTCGGGCGGCGTTGAGGAGGCGGCGGAAGGACGGGGCCTCGCCGATCATGCCCTGGAACTCGCACATGCTCATGGACGTCTCCCCTGGTACCTGGACCACTGCCATGATCGGCGCGACCGGGGATGAGCACCCCAGGGTCACGCTCTTCCAGTCAATAAGTTACCTACCGAAGTGCCTTTTGCGCCCCGTGGGTCGGGTCTGACCGCATCTGACCGGGTCTGGCCCGGGCGGCATCCGGTGAGTAGGCGTCATCCGCGGATGGACGGTTGCCAGGTCTTCCTGGACCCCCGCGGGCGTCCCCCAAAGGCCGTTACCCTTACCCTGGTTGCGTTCAAACATTGTAGCCCTGGAAAGTGAGGGTATAAAGGCCAAGACTGGTCACGGCCAACCCCGCCAGGAGCCGTAGCCGGGTATCCCCCGCATAGCGATGCAGACGCCCGGCGAAGAGACCGGTGGCGATCAGCGCCGGCCAGGTGCCAAGGCCGAACAGGGCCATGTAGAGGGCGCCGGCCAGGGGTCCGCCTTGGGCGGGGGCGCCAAGCAGGAGGGTATAAACCAGTCCGCAGGGCAGCCAGCCCCAGACGGCACCGTACAGGGCCGCCTTGGGCAGGGAATCGACGGGGACGAGCCGCCGCCCCCAGGGCTCCAGCCGCCGCCAGATGGGGGTGCCCAGCCTTTCCAGCCCTTCGAGCCGAGGCAGCCAGCCGGCGATGGCGAGACCGGCCCCGACCATGACCAGAGCGGCCAGCCAGCGCAGGGCATCGTGCAGCCAGAGATGGCCAGACACCAGCAGGACGCCGCCAAGGGAGCCAAAGGCCGCCCCCGCCAGGGCGTAACTCAGCACCCGCCCCAGATTGAAGGCCAGCAGGTAGGTCACCAGCCCCCGCCAATGGGCGCGCCGCTCCGCCGGCAGGGACAGGCTGAGGGCCCCGGCAATGCTCCCGCACATGCCGATACAGTGCAGGGCGCTGAGCAGACCGATGGCGAAGGCGAGGGGGTAGGCCGGATTCACGCGTCCAAGTATATTTGCAATTGCTTATGATCGCGGACAAACTTGCCCCCTGACCCCGGTCGCGACGGCAGGCACTGGCCGACCCCAGCGGCGGGCGGTCGCCGGCGCACTTTGGAGGACCACACCTTGGCGAAACTCTCTCTCGACCACCTGACCCCGATGCGGGAGCGGCTGGCCAGTCACCCCATTTACGCCTCCCTGCGGTCGCTGGACGACCTGCGGGTCTTCATGCACCACCACCTCTTCGCGGTCTGGGACTTCATGTCCCTGGTCAAGTATCTGCAAGGGCACCTCGCCCCCGTCCGGGTACCCTGGATGCCCGGGGGCGCCCCCGCCCTCAGGCGCTTCATCAACCAACTGGTGCTGGAGGAAGAGTCGGACCTGGCCCCCGGCGGCGAGGGCGCGGGCTATCTCAGCCATTTCGAGCTCTACGTCCGGGCCTGGACCGAGATCGGCGGCGACGGCGGCCTGGCGGAACGCTTCCTCGCCCAGGTGCGGGACCAGGGCCTGGACGCGGCCCTCTATTCGGATCTGGTGCCCCTGCCCGCCCGTTACTTCGTCGAGACCAGCTTCGCCTTCATCAACGAGGACAAGCCCCACGAGGTCGCCGCCGCCCTGGCCCTGGGTCGGGAGCAGGTGATCCCCGACATGTTCCGCCGCTTCATCACCCAGAGTGGCCTGACCATCGACCAGGCCCCCAGCTTCCACTACTATCTGGAGCGGCACATCCACCTCGATGGCGAGCTACATGGCCCCTTGTCCCTGCGACTGCTCGACGATCTCTGCGCCGGGGACCCGCAGCGGATCGAGGAGGCCGAAACCGCCGCCGAGGAGGCCCTCTGCGCCCGCATCCGCTTCTGGGACGGGGTCCTGGAAGCTATCGAAGCCGCCCGGGCCTCCCGTAGCGCCTGAGGCCAGCCCCCCGCCACTCCTAGCCACTCCTAGCGATGCCAGCGGGATGGGTATCCCGCTGGCAGGACCTTTGGCGTAACCCTACAGCCCCCCTCTCCCCAGCCCTCCCCCTCCCTGACACCCATCGCCGGGTGGCAAGGCCCTTGGAATCCTGGGGCAAGGTCCCAATCTCCACGTCCAGTTTCATAGTAAATTAGTCAGAAATCCAACCGGAGTTAGACCATGTCAATCAGCGTTCCCGTGGACGGCGAGGGGTTCCTCATCAATCGTGACGACTGGAGCGAGGAGATCGCCCTCCAACTCGCCAAGGCCGACGATTTCGAGATCGACGAGCAGATCATGCACTACATCCGCGAGGCCCGGGCCATGTATGAAAACGACGGCGTCGTGCCTCCCATCCGTAAGTTCGCCAAGGAGCTGAAGATCTCCACCAAGGAGCTTTACGACGTCTTCAAGAAGGGCCCCATGAAGCTGATCTGCAAATGGGGTGGGCTGCCCAAACCGACCGGTTGCGTCTGATTTCCTCCGCTTCCGCCCCCTAGAACGGGGACATACCCGTCCGCCGGTCCTGACCCGCCGGTTACATCAACTTTCCTCCGCTTCCGCCTGGCCATCAGCCAGGCTTTTTTTCTTCCGCCCGCCTGGTCACGCCTTCCGCCTGGTCAGAACCAGTGTTCAGGGTATTGGCGTTGGGAGGAGAGGTTATTGACCAGGAGGGCAACCACCAGGAGCACCAGTATCCCGAGGCCGACCGGCATGAGGACGAACATCAGCCCCAGGGCATGGACCTGATCGGAACCGGCCACGGCGATGAGGGCCGTGGCACCCCCCGGGGGGTGCAGGGTTCGGGTTAGGTGCATGAGGGCGATGGCCGTGGCCACGGCCAGGGGGGCGGCCAGCCACGGCCAGGGGCTCAAGAGCAGATAACAGAGGACGCCGACGGTGGCGGAGAGGAGATGGCCGCCGACCAGATTGCGGGGCTGGGCCAGGGGGCTGCGGGGGGCGCCGTAGATGAGGACCGCCGAGGCGCCGAATGAGCCGATGAGGAGCAGATTGTCCGCGGGCGTCAGGAGGGTGAGGTTGAGCAGGCTCAGGGCACCGATCCCGAGGAAGGCCCCGACCCAGGACCAGATGACCTCGCCCAAGGCGACGGAGGAGGGCCCGGTCGAGGCGCGGCCCCGCAGTTTGGCCAGGTACTGTTTCAGCCAGGCGCTCAGGTGATTGCCCCCGGAGGCCGGCACCCGCTTGTCTTCGCCGTTCATCCCCTGTTCTCATCCCCCTATTCTGATTCCCGGGTCTCACCCGCGTCGCGCCACCCGCTATGACACACCCCCCTGCGCCGGCATGCCTTGAGCTGGGTCAAGTCCGGCGACGCGGGTTTATGTCAGACCGATGGCAAGGCCCTGGCGGCTGGGCTAAACTCCGCACGTTCTTTCCGGGGTCATGAACCGACTTGCCACCCTGCCCTCCGCGCCTGACTCATTCCGCGCTGTCAACGTTTTTCCGCACAACAACCTGGCCGAGCGGCGCGATGGCCTCGGCCCACCCATGGAGTCTGCCTTATGGCCACCTTTACCACCCTGCACCAAGAAATCCATGAGATCACGGAAAAAAACAATGTCTTCCGTTATCTCATCCAGGACCGCTTCATGTGTGACACCAAGATTGCCGAGGGCATCTTTTTCGACTACGTCCAGTTGGTGAAAAAACACATGGAAAAGGTCGACCGGGAATTCTGCCGGCAACTGCTGTCCCACGAGGCCCAGACCGTGCGCAATACCGCCGACCGGTTTCTCTCCGGTTCTTCCGAGTTCAAGCGCCTCTTCGCCGACTACCTCAAACGCTACTGCACCCCGCCCCATCAGTGCCTGCACATCAAGGACCATGCCCGCTTCGTCGAGGAAACCAACCAGATCTTTGACATGGTCCTGGAGCGTATCGATCGCGAGACCGAACACCTCTATCCCCTGATCCGGAGCATCGAGGCCCGGGCGGAGCAGAAGCAGGCGGCCTGAGGACCTCCCTGCCAGCCCTGAACCTTCCCTGGCAGCCCTTCAGTTCAGCGCCGCTGACTGCCGTCCTTCGCCCGGGAGAAGGCCTTGGCCATGGCGCCGCCGGTGGGCGCGGGCCCGTTCCCTGGCTGTGCTCTGGTCTGGGGTCTGGTCGGGGTCCCGGAGCCTGACGCCTCCCGCTCGCGGCGTTGCGCACCGCTGGACCCGGTCACCGGCCGATCTCCCAGGCGCATGCTCAGGGCGATGCGCTTGCGGGGTTTGTCCACCTCCAGCACCTTGACCTTGACCAGGTCGCCGGTCTTGACCACCTCGTGGGGGTCCTTGACGAAGCGGTCCGCCAGGACCGAGATGTGCACCAGGCCATCCTGGTGGACGCCGATGTCGACGAAGGCGCCGAAGTTGGTGACGTTGGTCACCGTGCCCTCCAGCGCCATGCCCTCCCGCAGGTCGTCGAGGGTCTCCACCCCTTCCAGGAATTCCGCCGCCTTGAACTCCGGGCGCGGGTCCCGCCCCGGTTTTTCCAGCTCCGCCAGGATGTCCCTGACCGTGGGCAGGCCAAACTGGTCGTCGGTGAACTGGGCCGGGTCCAGGCGGCGCAGGGTGGCGACGTCGCCGATCAGTTCGCGGATGCCCTTGCCGGCCCGGGTGAGGATGCGCCGCACCACCGGGTAGGCCTCGGGGTGGACGGCGGAGGTATCCAGGGGCTCGTCGCCATCCGGGACGCGCAGGAAGCCGGCGCAGAGCTGGAAGGTCTTGTCCCCCAGGCGGGGCACGGCCTTGAGGGCGGCGCGGTTGGGGAAGGCGCCGTGCTGCTCGCGGTGGCGGACGATGTTCTCCGCCAGGCCGCGGCTGAGGCCGGAGACCTGGGTCAGCAGGGGCACCGAGGCGGTATTGAGGTCCACGCCCACGGCGTTGACGCAGTCCTCCACCACCTTTTCCAGGGTGCGGGCGAGCTGGGACTGGTTGACGTCATGCTGGTACTGACCGACGCCGATGGCCTTGGGCTCGATCTTGACCAGCTCCGCCAACGGGTCCTGTAGCCGGCGGGCGATGGACACGGCCCCGCGCAGGGAGACGTCCAGCTTCGGCAGTTCCTGGGAGGCGTACTCGGAGGCGGAATAGACCGAGGCCCCGGCCTCGCTGACCACCAGGGAGCGCAGGCCCAGCTCCGGATGGCGCTTGATCAGGTCCCGGGCCAGGCGGTCCGTCTCCCGGGAGGCGGTGCCGTTGCCGATGCTGGTCAGCTTGACGCCATGGTCCCGGGCCAGGGCGGCAAGGCGGGCGATGCTGGCATCCCACTGGTTGCGGGGGACATGGGGATAGATGGTCTCCGTGGCGACGACCCGGCCAGTGCCATCCACCACCGCCACCTTGACCCCGGTGCGCAGGCCCGGGTCCAGGCCCAGGGTGGGCAGCCGGCCGGCGGGGGCGGCCAGGAGCAGGGCCGAAAGATTGCGGGCGAAGACGCGGATCGCCTCCTCCTCCGCCGCCGCCAGCAGGCGCGACTTGAGGTCCAGGTCCAGGCGGGTGAAGAGCTTGACGCGCCAGGCCTTGCGCGCCGTCTCCCGCAGCCAGGCATCCGCCGGCCGACCACGATCCTGGATGCCGAAGTGGGCGGCCAGGGTCTGGATCCAGACCGCGTCCAGGTCCGCCCCCGCGTCCCCGGGCGCGCCCGGGATCAGATCCAGGGCCAGCACCCCCTGGTTACGGCCACGGAACAGGGCCAGGGCGCGGTGGGAAGGGATCCTGGCCAGGGCCTCACTGAAATCGAAATAATCCGAAAACTTGGTGCCTTCCTGCTCCTTGCCGGAAATGAGGCTGGATCGCAACCAGCCCTGTTCCCAGAGGCCCTCCCGCAGCCGGCCGGTCAGCTCCGGGTCCTCGGCGAAGCGCTCCATGAGGATCTGCCGCGCCCCCTCCAGGGCCGCGGCGACATCGGCCACCCCCTTGGCGGCGGCGACAAACTGGGCCGCCAGGGCCTCCGGCTCCTGGCTGGGGTCCTCCAGCAGACCCAGTGCCAGGGGCTCCAGCCCCGCCTCCCGGGCGATCTGGGCCTTGGTGCGACGCTTGGGCTTGTAGGGCAGATAGAGGTCCTCCAGGCGCTGCTTGGTGTCGGCGGCAAGGATCTCGCCCTTGAGCTCAGCGGTCAGCTTGCCCTGCTCCTCGATGCCGTGCAGGATCAGGTCGCGGCGCTCCTCCAGTTCCCGCAGGTAGCCCAGGCGCTCCTCTAGCTGGCGTAACTGGACGTCGTCCAGGCCGCCGGTCACCTCCTTGCGGTAGCGGGCGATGAAGGGCACCGTGGCGCCTTCGTCGAGGAGTTGGACGGCGGCGGCCACCTGGGCGGGACGGGCCGCGAGTTCCTGGCTAATCTGGTCAATGATGTTCCGCATGACGTTCCATGAGTAATGGAGTTGAAGGTTGGACGCCGATCACTGCGCCTGGGAACCCTCAGCCGGGCCAATATCCGGCTGACAACTATCGTAAACGGCCATGATCGCCTTCAGTTCCGCCAGCACCCGCGCTAGGTCGGCATCGCCGAGCCCCCTGGCCTCAACCGGGAGTTCCCCCCTTTCCCAGGCCGCCAGATCCCGCCAGACCTGACGACAGCCTTTGGCGCAGATCGCTTCCACGATCCCCTGTAAGGTCGGGTCGGTGAGAGGGTGAACCATACTGGCCTCCGAAGTGCGGGGGGAGGCATTATAAGGGGAAAGCAGGGGCACTCGGGCGCAGTGCCTCCTGACTTCGGCATGATCGCTCCACCGAACTGATTTACTGAGAATTTTGCGTGAAAAGATTGATTGGCGATGGATATCCAGTGGCACACCGCTCCCTTTCCCGCGACCTTGGGACCGGCCGACCTCCATCTCTGGCTCATCTCTGGTGAGACCGGGGACGACCGCGGCGGAGGTGAGGATGACGATAGCCCCGAGGCGCGGGCAAGGCTCATTGCACTGTGGCCGCTGCTTTCCCTCCCGGAACAGGAGCGGGCCACCCGCCTCAGGCTGGCCCGCCACCGCCACGCCTACCTGCGCGCTCATGCCGGTCTGCGGCTGATCCTGGCCAGGTATCTGGGACAAGCACCTGAGAGAATCCGCCTCACCCCGGGACCCCAAGGTAAACCGGCCGTGACGGGTGACCTTGAATTCAACCTGACCACCAGCGGTGACCTGGCCTTAGTCGCCGTGCGCCGGGATCAACCGGTCGGCGTCGACTGTGAACGGATCACTCCCCACCGCGACATGATCGCGATTGCCCAGCGCCTCTTCGCCGCCGGGGAGATTGAGCAATTGCAGGCCTGTGATCTGGAGGAACGTCCGCAACTCTTCACCCGTTTCTGGACCGGTCTCGAAGCCCGGGTCAAATTCACCGGTCACGGACTATTCCATCACCCCCTGAGCAGGACGGTGGAACCTGACATTCAGCATTTCATTCCCCAGCCTGGTTATCTCGCCGCCATTGCCAGCCCTGACCTCCCTCCCCTCCCTGCTTGGCGGACGCACCGCCTTTCCCTGCCTGGCCCGGCCAGCGGTTGAATGATTTCACGACCCCTTTTTTGGCCAGGTTGCCATTTCTGGATGCCCATCCAGGAAGTCATTATTGGGTGCCATGAAAGGGGTAAGCCCCATTTTGGCCCCTTGCCGACATCTAGGGGTAAACTGGAAGGGACAAAAAAGCCAGCTTTTTTGGCTGGCTTTTTTGCGCGGGAAGGTGAGGACTAATCTGGGTTCCGATAATCTGGGTTCCGATATTCCTCGATATCCCCCCCCGATTCGATAATCTGTTGCACCCAGGCCGGTTTTCTGCCGCGCCCTCCTGACCATTCCCGGCCATATTCGTCCCGATATTTGGGCACTGGCTTTTCGGTTCGCGCCACCGCTCGACCACGCTCCCTGAGGGGTGGCGCCAGGACATCCAGCCCCAGATCGCGGGCGGTCAGGTTGTAATCCTGAATTTTTCTTTTGACCTCTTCGATAACGGAAGCCTTTTCCTGTCTTACCAGTTCTTCCGCCTGTCGGGTCAGTTCAGCAATTTGAGCTTTGAGCTCGGCCAGCGCATCCATGGGAGTTACCTCGGTTAGAAAAAATTACAGCGTGCAAATAATCGTAAAATTAGGAATCCAAAAAGTCAATGAAAAATTTGCCTCCCCTCCTGAACCGCGAGGGAGGAATCCCCAGAGAGATGAATAGGCCCTTTTCGGTGATGGATCTTTCCCGTTTTAACCGTGACAAATCAATTTCCGGCTTTAACGGGCCTGATGATCGCAAACGGCCATGCCATAAGCCCCCGCACCAGCGAGAGCACTCGCCCCAGCGTCGAAGGCTTATTTGACCGCAGACCTGTCCCGGCGGGACTTGGTCCCGGCGCGGGAAAAGCGCGCCTTCCTCAACCGGATAGCCGTAAAGATCCGCAAGACCCATCCGGCGCCGGATGCCCTAACCGTCAGCCGGGCTGATTTTGGACCGCACCACAGTCACTGCTGGTAAAATCCCGCCCCCGCCACCGTGGAGCGCCCAGCCGTGGATACCATCCAGATCGTCCTGCTTGCCATCATTCAGGGGTTGTCGGAACTCCTGCCCATCTCCAGTTCCGGTCACCTGGTGCTCACCCCCCTGGTGCTGGGTTACGAATTGCAGAGCCTCGCCTTCGACGTCGCCCTCCATCTCAGCACCCTGGCGGCGGTGATGGCCTATTTTTACCGGGACATCCTGGCCATGCTGGGGGCCTTTGGTAACTCCCTGGTCCAGCGCCGCATCACCTCGCCCGAGGCGGGACTGGCGTGGATGATCGTCATCGCCACCCTGCCCGTGGTCATCCTCGGCCTGCCCTTCAAGGCCATTCTGGAATGGTTGCGCGCCGACGCCGCGCTCATCACCCTGATCATCGCCGGCAACATCATCGGCTACGGCCTGCTGCTGGGGATCGCCGACCGCCTGGGCCGCCGGGATCGGGATGAATTTAGCCTTGGCTGGCGCCAGGCCCTGATCATCGGCACCTGCCAGGCCCTTGCCATCATTCCCGGCACCTCCCGTTCCGGCATCACCATGACCGCCGCCCTCTTCCTGGGGCTGACCCGCAAGGCGGCGGCGCGTTTTTCCTTCCTGCTGTCCATCCCGGCGATCCTCATGGCGGGGGGACTGGAGGGCCTGGAACTTATCCAGTCCACTGAGCCGGTGGACTGGCAGCCCTTCTGGCTAGGCGGACTGATCGCCTTCGGGGTCGCCTACCTGACGATCCACTTCTTCCTACGCTTCATCGAGCGGATCGGCATGCTGCCCTTCGTCATCTACCGGCTGATGGTAGGCGGGCTCATCATCGCCCTGCTGCTCTGAGAGGTCGTCGTCGCTCGGGCCACTAGCCGGGACTGAGCCCCCGCGCCAGGTCGGCCTGAATGTCATTCAGGTCTTCCAGCCCCACCGCGACCCGGATCAGACCCTCGCCGATGCCAGCGGCGGCCCGCTCCTGGGGACTGAGGCGGCCATGGGTGGTGGAGGCGGGGTGGGTGATGGTGGTCTTGGTATCGCCCAGATTGGCGGTAATCGACAGGAGACGGGTGGCGTCGATGACCCGCCAGGCCGCCTCGCGGCCGCCCTCGACCTCGAAGGCGACGATGCCGCCGCCGGTGCGCTGCTGGAGACCGACCAGGGCATGCTGCGGGTGGGAGGCCAGGCCGGGGTAATGCACCCGCGTCACGGCGGGTTGCCCGACCAGCCATTCGGCCAGGGCCTGGGCGGCGCGGGCATGGGCGAGCATGCGCAGTTCCAGGGTCTCCAGGCCCTTGAGAAAGACCCAGGCATTGAAGGGGCTCATGCTCGGCCCGGCGGTGCGGATGACGCCAAAGACCTCCTCCCCGACGCGCTGGGCATCGCCGACCACGGCCCCGCCCAGGCAACGCCCCTGGCCATCCAGGTACTTGGTGGCGGAATGGATGACCAGGTCCGCCCCCAGGGCCAGGGGCCGTTGCAGGGCCGGGGTGCAGAAGCAGTTGTCCACCGCCAGGAGACAGCCATGGTCATGGGCCAGCTCCGCCAGGGCGCGGATGTCGGCCATTTCCGTCAGGGGATTGGAGGGGGTCTCCAGGAACAGCAGGCGGGTGTTCGGGCGCATGGCGGCCGCCCAGGCCCCCAGGTCCGCCAGGTCCACGTAACTGGTCTCGATGCCGAAGCGGGCCAGATACTTGTTGAACAGGACCGTGGTGCTGCCAAAGATGGCCCGCGACGAGAGGATGTGATCCCCGGTCTTCAGCAACCCTAGACAGGTGGCGAGGATGGCCGCCATGCCCGAGGCGGTGGCCACGCAGCGTTCCCCACCTTCCAGGGCCGCCAGCCGCTCCTCGAAGGCCTGGACCGTGGGGTTGGTGAAGCGGGAATAGATGTTGCCAGCCTGGTCCCCGCCGAAGCGCGCCGCCGCCTCGGCGGCGCTGGCGAAGACGAAGCTGGAGGTGGTGAAGATGGGCTCGCAATGCTCGCCCTCGGCGGTACGGTGATGGCCGGTGCGGATGGCCAGGGTGGCGAAGCCCGGGGTCTCCCCTCTGCGCATGGTGGCGACTCCTTATTGTTTTGGCCAGGCCGGATCGACGGTCGGCGGGTGATTCCTGAAGGCTTGCGGTCCTTCGTCGGGTAAAGGTGAATCAGGCGTTGTTGTGCAGCTCGATGATGGACTCGCCGAGATTGCGCCGGGCCTCCTTGGCGGCATCGTTGCGCATGACCTCCAGATGCTGGAGGTAGGCCTCGGTGACATCGCCGGTGACATAGTCGCTATCGAAGACCGAGGTGTCGAAGCGATCCACGTCGCTCTTGCCCTGCTTCTGCACGGCGTCGATGAGGTCCTCCAGGTCCTGGAAGATCAGGCGATCGGCCCCCAGGACCTCGCGGATCTGTTCCTCGCCGCGGCCGTGGGCCACCAGTTCGCTGGCGGCGGGCATGTCGATGCCATAGACGTTCGGGTAGCGCACCGGCGGGGAGGCCGAGGCGAAATAGACCCGGTGGGCGCCGGCATCCCGGGCCATCTGGATGATCTGCTGGGAGGTGGTGCCGCGGACGATGGAGTCGTCCACCAGCAGGACGTTCTTGCGCCGGAACTCCAGATCGATGGCGTTGAGCTTCTGGCGCACCGATTTCTTGCGGATCTGCTGGCCCGGCATGATGAAGGTGCGACCGATGTAGCGGTTCTTGATGAAGCCCTCGGCGTAGTTCACCCCCAGGGCCTGGGCGAGCTGCAGGGCGGCGGTGCGGCTGGTGTCGGGGATGGGGATGACGACGTCGATGTCGTGATCCTGCCACTCGTGGCGGATCTTGGCCGCCAGCTTGCGCCCCATGCGGGAACGGGCCTTGTGGACCGAGATGTTGTCGATGATCGAGTCCGGCCGGGCGAAATAGACGAACTCGAAGATACAGGGGGAAAGGATGGGCCGGGGGGCGCACTGACGCCGGTGGAGGTTGCCCTTGACGTCGATGAAGACCGCCTCGCCGGGGGCGATATCGGCGATAAGCTCAAAGCCCAGGGTATCCAGGGCCACGCTCTCGGAGGCGATCATGTACTCGTCCCCGTCCGCCGTCTGGCGCTTGCCGTAGACCACGGGGCGGATGCCATGGGGATCCCGGAAGCCAAGGACGCCAAAGCCGGGGATCATGGCCACCGCGGCATAGCCGCCCCGGCAGCGGCGATGGACGCCTTCGATGGCGCGAAACACGTCCTCCTCGTCGATGCGCAGCTTGCCCTCGATCTGCAACTCATGGGCGAGGACGTTGAGCAGGATCTCCGAGTCGGACTCGGTATTGATGTGCCGCAGGTCCTCGGCGAAGAGGTCATGCTTCAGGGCCTCGGCATTGGTTAGGTTGCCGTTATGGGCGAGGACGATGCCATAGGGCGAATTGACGTAGAAGGGCTGGGCCTCGGCGGAACAGGTGGCCCCGGCGGTGGGATAGCGGACGTGCCCCAGGCCCATGTTGCCGCGCAACTGGATCATGTGGCGGGTGTGGAAGACGTCCCGGGCCAGCCCCGTGTCCTTGCGCAGGTAGAGCTTGTCGCCCTCGCAGGTGACGATGCCCGCGGCGTCCTGGCCCCGGTGCTGGAGGACCAGCAGGGCGTCGTAAAGGGCTTGGTTGACCGGACTCTTACCGACGATACCGACGATACCGCACATGAACCACCTCGTGGTTGGGGCAAGGAGGCGCCCAGGGCCGGGGCGGGGGAACCTCGGCCAGGGGCAGGACAGGGGTAAGGCAGAAAGGGGTCACAGGGTCCGGACCCGGTCCTCGATCTCCGGTGGCACCGCGGCCAGGAGCCGCTGCGCCAGGACCTGAAAGCGGCCGACCCATTGGGAATCCTGCCAGGCCGGTTGCTCGGCGAGGGGGGTCAGGGCGGCGAGAAAGGCCACCATGGTGACAATGAGCGCGCCCCGGGCCAGGCCGAAGAGGCTGCCCAGGAGACGGGTGGTTCCCCGTAAGCCGGCCAGTTCGATCAGGGAGGTCAAGAAGTAGCCAATCAGGCCACCGGCGAGGACCGCGCCCAGGGTCAGAAGGGCGAAGCTCGCCGCCTGGCGGCTGGTCTCCCCCGGCAACCAGGGGGCCAGCTCGGGTGCCAGGCGGGGGTAATAGCGCCAGGCCAGCAGCAGGGCCAGGGCCCAGATGGCCAGGGACAAGACTTCACGAATCAGGCCGCGCGCCAGCCCGATCAGGGCCGACAAGCCGATCAGGCCCAGGATGAGGGTATCGATCCAGTTGACCGCCATAGGTAAATCAGCACCGCGCCGGCGCGGATCGGCCCGCGGGCCGGGGCCCGCGGCTCCGCTCAGTAACGCTGGATCTGACCGGACTGACCGGTCTTGTCACGCACCGCGGCGGCCAGGGCGTCGATGTCCTTGCGCTCCTTCCGCGGCCCCACCCGCACCCGGTAATAGGTGCGGCCGTTGACCTCGGCCTCCTCGACGAAGGCGGGAAAGCCCTTGGACTTGAGATTGCTCGCCATCGCCGCGGCCTTTTCGCGCTCCGTCAGGCTCGCCACCTGGAAGATCCAGCCACTCCCCGTCTTTTTGGGCGGCGGCTCGGCCGGCTTGCCGGCGGTCTCGCCAGGCTGCTCCTTGGGAGCGGTCTTGGGGGTCTCCTTCGCGGTTTCCTTCCTGGGTTCCTTGGTGGCCTCCTTGGCGGGGGGCTTTCCGGTCTCCTTGGGCGGCTGAGCCCCAGACGCCGGGGCGGCGCCGGGCTTGGTGTCAGCGGTGGGTTTCCTCACCTTCGGCTCGCCGCCGGCATGACGGCCTTCGGCCATGTCCCGTTCGGCATCGGTCAAGAGGTCGGGTGGCGGGAGTTCGGTGATGGTGGCCAGGGGGGAGGGTTGGGCTGGCTGGCGAAACTCGGCATCCATCTCCGGGCGGGGCTGGCTACCGGGCTTGGTTTCCACCACGGGTGACGTGGTCGGGGGCCCGGGCTCCTCCTCGATGAGCATGGGGACGAAAATGACGAGCAGGACCACCACGACCGTGGCGCCGATCAAACGTCGCTTGGAGCCTTCCTCCATCGCGTTCTCCCAGGGGCGTCAAGGCCCTTGCGCTGACAAATGAGGGGATATGCGTCCGACCGGGCACTCTTGTCCCCCGGATCGCGTTCATGTCGGGGATTATAGCAACAGCCCGACGGGGACGATGCGGTTCCCGTCGCGCCCGGATCAGAGGCGATTTCAGGGCTGTCAGGCCGCTAGGCGTAACACAGGTCAGTTTTCAGACGGGCAAGGAAGGGGTGGAGGGGCTGGTGGGGGTGTCAACCGCGGGGAGGCGGCGGTCAGGCCGACACGCCTGGTTGGCCGGTAGGCACGAGTGCCCCGCCAGACGCAACCCCCTCCGGAAATACCGCGCAATGGGTCGTGGGGGCTATCAAGACCGCTCCCGCAGCACCGCTTCCACGGTGGTGAAAGAACCGTAGGCGAGAATACAGTCACCCGACAGCGCCGAGGCCCGGGCACCGGCGATGGCGGCGGGGAGGCTGGGGTAGGTGCGGAGGCTCAAGGCCCGACCACTCTCCCTGCCCAGGGCCTCGAGCGCGGCGGCCAGGGCGGTCACGTCGAGGGCGCGGGGGTTGTGCGCCGCCCCCAGGTGCCAGCAAGCGACCCAGTCCAGCAGGGGGCCGGCCACCGCCGCGGGTTCCTTGTCGGCCAGCAGCCCCAGGACCGCATGATACCGTCCCGGACAAGGATAGGTAACGAGGCTGGCCGCCAGGGCCTGGGCCGCCGGGCCGTTGTGGGCGACATCGAGGATCCAGGCCGGCGACCCGGGGATGACCTGAAAACGGCCAGGAAGCCGGACGCGCTGCAAGCCCTGGCGCAGATGGGCCACCGAGACGGGCAGCCGGGCCCGCAGGCAGGCGGTGGCGGCGATGACGGTCGCGGCATTGTCGAACTGGATGGGCCCGCGCAAGGCCGGGGGCATCAGGCTCAGGGGCGGGTAGCCCGGTCCCCGCCAGTCCCAACCAGGCGGCTCCGCGCGCCAGTCGAAGTCCCGCCCCAGGACCCAGGCCGGGCAGCCGAGGGCCGTCGCGCGCTCCAGCAGGACCGCTTGTGGGTCACGATGACCCAGAACCACCGGGCGCCCGGGGCGGAAAATCCCCGCCTTTTCCCCGGCGATCTCCGCCAGGGTCTCTCCCAACCAGGCGGTATGGTCGCGACCAATACTGGTGACGATGGCCAGATCGGCGGCGAAGAGATTGACGGCGTCCAGCCGCCCCCCCAGGCCGACCTCGAGGATCGCCAGGTCCGGGCGGGCGCGGATGAAGAGATCCATGGCCGCCAGGGTGCCGAACTCGAAATAGGTCAGGGAGTCCGCGCCCCGAGCGGCATCGACCCGGGCAAAGGCCGCGCACAGGTCCTCATCGGACACCTCCTGCCCCCCAAGGCGGATGCGCTCGTTATAGCGGATGAGGTGCGGCGAGGTATAGGCGGCGGTACGGTAACCGGCCGCGCCATAGATGGCCTCCAGCAGGGCGACCGTGGAGCCCTTGCCGTTGGTACCGGCCACGGTGATTACCGGGAAGGGCAATTCGCCTGGCCAGAGCCGTTTCCAGACCCGGCCGACCCGTTCCAGGCCCAGGTCGATCACGCTGGGGTGCAAGGTTTCCTGCCAGGCCAGCCAGTCCTGGAGATGGTCAAAGCGCATGGGTAGTAACGGATTCCGCCCTAGATTTCCGTGGTTTCAGCATGCCAGGGTTAACATCAAAGCCCATGCCGGTCCCAACTGAAAGGCCGAAAGGATTCAGACTGGCCCGCGATGGGTGAGGATGGCGATGAGATCGGCGAGGCGATCACGCATCTCCCTTCGGCTGAGGATCAGGTCGAGGGCGCCATGCTGGAGCAGGAACTCGCTGCGCTGGAAGCCCTCCGGCAGGGTCTCGCGCACCGTCTGCTCGATGACCCGGGGACCGGCGAAGCCGATCAGGGCGTTCGGCTCGGCGACGTTGATATCCCCGAGCATGGCCAGACTGGCGGAGACGCCACCCATTGTCGGGTCGGTCATGACCGAGATGAAGGGCAGGCCGCGCTGGCGCAGCCGGCCGATGGCGGCGCTGGTCTTGGCCATCTGCATCAGGGAGAAGAGGGATTCCTGCATGCGGGCGCCCCCGCTGGCGGCGAAGCACACCAGGGCCGCGCCCTGGGCCAGGGCCACGTCCACCCCGCGGGTGAAGCGCTCCCCGACCACCGACCCCATGGAGCCGCCCATGAACTCAAACTCGAAGGCCGCGGCGACCAGGTCCAGGCCCTTGAGCCGGCCGCGCATCACCACCAGGGCCTCCTTTTCGTTGGTGTCCTTCTGCGCCTGGGCCAGCCGGTCCTTGTATTTCTTAAGGTCCTTGAACTTGAGGGGATCCACGGATTCCAGATCCGGCGCGATCTCCTCCCGACCCTCCGGGTCGAGGAAACTGTCCAGGCGCCGCCGGGCGCTCAGGCGTCCGTGGTGATTGCACTTGGGGCAGATCTCCAGGTTACGCTCCAGTTCGGCCCGATAGAGGACGGCGCCGCACCCCGGGCACTTGGCCCAGATGCCCTCGGGCACCGCCCGCTTGCTGTTGGGCTCCGTGCGGATGCGGCTGGGCATCAATTTTTCAAACCAGTTCATGGGGCCGCATTCTCCGGGGGTTACAGCGCCGGTCAGGGTCAAGGGGTGAGGTTGGTCAGGAAAGATCCGTGCGGTCGGCGGCATCGATGGCGGCGCGCAGGGTGGCCAGGAAGTCGCCAATGGCCGCCGGGATGAGCTCGGGCTTCATGGTCAGGGCCTCGATGCGGCCGACGAGGGCGCTGCCCACGATGACGGCATCGGCCAGGCGGGCCACCCGGGCCGCGGTCTCGGCGTCCTTGATGCCAAACCCTACCCCGACGGGGAGATCGATCAGGCGGCGGATTTCCGCCAGCTTGGTATCCACGTCCGCCAGATCCAGATGACCGGCGCCAGTGACGCCCTTGACCGAGACGTAGTAGACAAAACCGCTGGCGACCGCGCCGATAGTGCGGATGCGCGCCTCGTCCGAGGTAGGGGCCAGAAGATAGACTAGATCGATCCCCGCCTGGCGCAGGCTGGTCACCAGCTCCCCGCTCTCCTCCGGCGGGGCATCGACCACCAGGATGCCATCCACCCCGGCGGCACTGGCCTGTGCGGCGAAGGCGGCATAGCCGAGGATCTCGATGGGATTGAGGTAGCCCATGAGGATGACGGGGGTCGCCGGGTCGCGCTCGCGGAACTGCCGCACCAGGTCCAGGACGTCGCGCAGCCGCGTGTGGTGGGCCAGGGCGCGCTCGCTGGCGCGCTGGATCACGGGGCCGTCGGCCATGGGATCTGAGAAGGGCACGCCCAGCTCGATGAGGTCGGCGCCGGCGGCGACCATGGCGTGCATCAGGGGCACGGTGGTGGCCAGGTCCGGGTCCCCCGCGGTGACGAAGGGGATGAGGGCGGTGCGGCCGCGGGCGGCCAGGTCGGTGAAACGTCCAGCGATGCGGCTCATAGGGTGAGGCCCTCCCGGGCGGCGACGGTGTGCATATCCTTATCTCCCCGACCGGACAGGTTGACCAGGATGGCCTTATCCTGACCCAGGGTCGGGGCCAGCTTGGTGACCTGGGCCAGGGCATGGCTGGACTCCAGGGCCGGGATGATGCCCTCGGTGCGGGTCAGGGTATGGAAGGCCGCCAGGGCCTCCTCGTCCGTGACCGCGACATACTTAGCGCGCCCGCTGTCCTTGAGCCAGGCGTGCTCGGGGCCCACCCCCGGATAGTCCAGCCCGGCGGAGATGGAATGGGTCTCGATGATCTGGCCGTCGCTATCTTCCATGAGATAGGTGCGGCTACCGTGCAGCACCCCCGGCCGGCCAGCGCAGAGGGGCGCGGCATGATGGCCACTGGAGAGGCCCTCCCCCGCCGCCTCCACACCGATGAGTTCCACCCCGACGTCGTCGATGAAGGGGTAGAAGAGGCCGATGGCGTTGCTGCCACCACCAACGCAGGCCACCAGGGCGTCCGGCAGGCGCCCCAGGCGCTCCAGCATCTGGGCCCGGGCCTCGCGACCGACCACCGCCTGGAAGTCGCGCACCATGGCCGGATAGGGATGGGGGCCGGCGACGGTGCCGATGATGTAAAAGGTGTTATCGACGTTGGTCACCCAGTCACGCATGGCCTCGTTCAGGGCGTCCTTGAGGGTGCGGGAGCCGGACTTTACGGCCACCACCTGGGCGCCCAGCAGGCGCATGCGATAGACGTTGGCTTCCTGGCGGGCGACGTCGATCTCGCCCATGTAGACCACGCACTCCAGCCCCAGGCGCGCCGCGACCGTGGCGCTGGCGACGCCATGCTGGCCGGCGCCGGTCTCGGCGATGATCCGGGTCTTACCCATGCGCTTGGCGAGCAGGGCCTGGCCGATGGTGTTGTTGACCTTGTGGGCGCCGGTATGGTTAAGGTCCTCGCGCTTGAGGTAGATCTGGGCCCCGCCCAGCTCCCGGCTCCAGCGCTCGGCATGGTAGATGGGCGAGGGCCGGCCGACGTAGTCGCGCAGGTCGGCATCCAGTTCGGCCAGGAAATCCGAGTCCTGGAGGTAACGCTCATAAGCCCGGGTCAGCTCGTCCAGGGGCCGCATCAGGGTCTCGGGGACGAACAAGCCCCCATAGGGGCCAAAGTGGCCCCGGGCATCCGGCCAATGATAAGCGGCGGCGGGGGCCATGGATTGGTCCACCGCCTTGGTCACGGATTGCCCTTTTACTTGAGCCCCCGATTGGGCCGCTGATTGAGCCAGGCCCTGAGCCCCGCTCCCATCCTCAGCGTGATTGATCGCCATCGCATACACCTTTCATGAATTCCGCCATCTTCTGGCGATCCTTGAGGCCCTTGGCCGCCTCCACCCCACCGCTGACGTCGACCCCGTAGGGCCGCACCCGGCGGATGGCCGCGGCCACGTTATCCGGGCCCAGCCCGCCGGCCAGCACGATATGCGGCGCCAGGTCCGGTGGCACAAGGTCCCAGTCGAAACATTGGCCGGTGCCGCCGGCCCTGGCCGGGTCATAGGCATCCAGCAGGAGGCCCGCCGCCGCCCCGTAGCGCGCCCGCAGGTCCCTAAGGTCCGTCCCCGGCCGCATCCGGATAGCCTTGATCCAGGGCCTGCCGAAGGCGGCGCAATAATCCGGCGGTTCCTCGCCGTGAAATTGCAGCAGGTCCAGGGGCACCTGGGCCAGGGTCGCCCGCACCTGGTCCGGCTCCGCGTCCACGAAGAGGCCCACGCTGGTAACGAAGGGCGGCAGGGCCGCACATAACTGTTGCGCCTGCTCCACGGCCACCGCCCGGGGGCTGGAGGCGTAAAAGACCAGCCCGATCGCATCGGCACCTAGCGCCGCCGCCGCCCCAACATCGGCCTCCCGTGTCAGCCCGCAGATTTTAACCCGTGTACGCATCGTTACAGTGTCTTTTATGAAGGGAATGTTGAAGCCACTCCTCAGCTCGCCTTCCAGCGGAGGCATTGGTTCAGCATTATTTGAGGAGAACGTTCTTTACCGCGCCACCCTGCGCATAGGTCGCTGGCGCATGGGGCACGCAAGACAACCGTACCGACCCCGAGACGGCGCGGGAGATGCGCGACGGACTCAGAAACCTGTACTCGGTCATCAAGGACGCCGACGCCCATCTCCGCTTCGTCTTTCTCACCGGGGTGAGCAAGTTCAACAAAGTTAGCCTGTTTTCGGGGCTGAACAACATGCGCGACATCAGGGTGTCGCGGGAATATTCGGCCATCAGTGGCTACACCGAGGTGGAGCCTCCCCGCTGGGGCAAGGCGAACGCCGCCGGATAATCCGCCCGGACGAAATAAAGGCCCTGGGGGGGCGCGGTGACACCACCGCGGGTGCGATCGCGGATGACCAGCAGTTCCTCGACCCAGGCGGGGTCCGCCTCGCCGCGGCCGATGGCGGTCAGAACGCCGACGATGTTGCGCACCATGTGATGGAGGAAGCCGTTGGCGCCAATGCGCAATTCCAGCACTTCCCCCTCACGGACCCAGTCGCAGTAGTGGACCCGCCGCACCGGGCTCTTGGCCTGGCAGCCCAGGGCGCGGAAGCTGGAAAAGTCATGCTCACCGACCAGCAAGGCCGCCGCCGCCCGCACCCGCCCCAGGTCCAGCGCCTGGTGTAGCCAGACCGCCTGATCACGCGCCAGGGGCGAGCGGGTCGGCCGGCACAGGATCCGGTAACGGTAATGGCGGGCGATGGCGCTGAAGCGGGCGTGAAAGGCCGGGTCCACAGGCCGCGCCCAACTCACCGCCACGTCCGGGGGCAGATTGACGTTGGTGCCCAGCACCCAGGAACGCTCTGCGCGCCGGGACGGGGTGTCGAAGTGGATGACCTGCTCCTCGGCATGGACGCCGCGATCGGTACGCCCGGCGCAGTGGACCCGGACCGGGTGGTCGGCGACCCGGGCCACCGCCGCCTCCACCACGGCCTGGACGGTGCGGGCCTCGTCCTGCAACTGCCAGCCATGAAAAGCGGTGCCATCGTATTCGAGGCCCATGGCAATGCGTATGAGGCCCGCCTGGCCGGAGGTCTGATCTCCTTCCTGGCCCGGGACCGTGGCGCCATGATGGCATGGCGCAACCCCTTCCTGGCTCATCTCCCTCCCCCGCGCCTTCACTCCAGCCGCGCCAGTAGGGCCTTGGCCTGGGCGATCTGTTCCTCGGTACCCTCGACGAGGATCTCCTTGAGGATGCCGCGGGACGCCTCGGGATCATCCATTTGCAGATAGGCCCGCGCCAGATCCAGCTTGATCCCCACCTCATCCCAGATTTCGGGCTCCTGGTCGAAGTCCGGCGCCAAACCAGTCTCGCTCTCCACGCCCGTCTTTTCGCTGGGAAGCGACCAGGACGGGAGCGTTTCGACGCTCGGCTTGGGAAGATGAAGCTCCAAACCGGCATCCGCTGCCCCGTACTCGGCCCTGGCCCCGGCCTCGGACCCGGCCTCGGACCCAGATTCGGACCCGGCGTCTGGTCTGGAGCCGACCTCAGGAGCGGAAAGGACGGACAGATCCAGGTCCAGATCCAGGAGATCGCTTAAATCCAACTCCGCCCCACCACCCGCTCCAGCAGCCGGGGACGTGGACGGGGGCGGAGTGAGGCCCAAGGCCTCGCCCAGGTCCAGACCCTCCAGGTCGGAGAGATCCAATTCGGGGACCTCGGCACTGGTCTGTGGGGGCGGGATTGGACCACTTGGGGTGGGTGCCAGCGGGGGGAGTTCCAGGATATCGCCCAGATCCAGTTCCCCCGGCCTCGGCGGGAGGGGTTGGGCAGCGGTCGATGAGGGTTCAGGCTCCAGCAACGTCTGATCCAGGGCCGCCAATGCCGCTTCTTCGAGGGCGATGTCCTGATCCACCTCCAGCGCCAGGACCCCGGCCGCCTTAACCGGGGATTCACTCGGTGGAACATCGAGGTCCAGCGCACCGGGAAGGGGAGGCAAGGACAGGGCTTCCATGGTTTCCGCTGGGGTTGCCAGGGTACTTGTTTCACCGGTAGCGGCTTGCGCCTGGGGTGGTGAAGTCTGGGATTGTGGCGCCAGGGATAGTGGCGCCAGGGGTGGTGGCCCCGGGGGTTGCGGTTCCGGGGGAGGTGATGCCGGGGGCGGTGGTGTAGTGGGTTGCGGGGCCGGCGGTGGTGACGGCAAGGGCGGAGGTGCCGGAGGCTGTTCCCGCTCCTTGGCGCTCTCCGCCCCTGGCGCGGGTCTGGGTTCAAGTGGCGCGGGACCGGCGAGTGGCACGGGTGCCGCCAGTGCCTGCAAGGGCATGGGGGTGACCGCCCCCGTCGGAGCCCCTTCGATTAGGGCCGGCGGGGGCGTCTTACGAAATCTTGCCGCCCACTGGGGAAGCTGCCCGCGCCAGCCCGCACTGGCTGATGATGAATCGCCTATCTCCGTCCGCCACCTGGTCAATTGCTGCTGGAGCCAGCCCTGTTTGGTCGGCACCTCGGCCGCGATATCCGTTGGCCGCTCCCGCGAGAAAAGGTGTTTTAGCCCACCCACCTTGGCGGGTAGCTTGGTCTCGCTCGTCCGCCGCGGGGACCAGCGCAGTTTGAGCCCACCTGACCGACCCAGCCACTCTGAACTTCTGGTCCGCCAGCGTGAGAGCTGGCCGTGCAGCCCCCCCCTCTTGACCGGCTGCGCGGCGCCATCGGTGGCGCCCGGAGGAACCGTCCCGGGCGCGGCGGGTGGGAGGGAGGACTGGTCCAACCCCAACGCTGGCGCAAGGGCAGGTGTCGCCGCGGGCGGGGTCTCCAGCGCGACTGCCGGGCTCGGCTTGACCTGATTCTGCCGCCGCACCAGGATGAGCAGGCCCAGAAGCAGCGCCAGCAAGGGACCGGCCACGACCAGGGTCCAGCCCGACAGGTCATCGAAGAGAGAAGGCTCCGGCGCTGGCGGGGGTGTCTTGGGCGGCGTGGGAGAAGACCCGGGCTTGACGGGCTCCCTGGCAGGTGGGGCCGTTTGCTCCACGGGAGGAGTCACGGGTACGGTGGCCACGGGGGGCGAAGGAGGTTCCGCGGCGGCTGACGGCACGGGAGGCTCGGCCCCAGCCGGCAACCCAGAAGATTCGGCAACGGCTGGCGGGCGGGAGGTGACCGTAGTGCCTGGCGACACGGGCGCAGCGGCGCGCGGGGTGAGAACGGGGAGCCGATCCCGCGCTTCCTGGCCGGCCGCCGTTATCTCGACCGCCGTGGGACCGGGCTCTCTGGTCGCCAGCTCAGGCCCCTCCCCGGTCTTCTGTAACCTGGCCTCTGGCGAGCCCGCCTCCTTGGTCAAGGGCTCAAGCGCGATCGCCTCCCTGACCGTCGGCTCAGGTTCGACCGTCGCCAGCGTCTCTGGTACCAGGGCCTCCGGGTAAGCAGGCTTCGCGCCCACGGCATCCACCGCCGACGGCACGGCCGCAACCACCGGGGCGCTCGGGATGGACGCGCCTTCACCACCGACCCGCTCCTCGCCAGGGACTCGCGCCTCATCACCAAGACGCGCCTCAATGCCAAGCCGCTGCAACTCCGCCAAGTGGGCGTTACTCAGCTCCAACAGGCGCTTGATGTCGCCAAGATGCGTCTCAAGGCGGTCGATGCGGCCCCGTAACTCGGTCGTTTCCTGACGACCCGTCTCCGCCATCTCCCGCACCAGTAGGATTTCGCGCTCGACCAGGGCCAAATCGGGACCCAGGTGCCCCTCGGAGGTCATCGCGGGAGGTACGCCGGTGACCCTACCGGTGGCGGGACTGGCGGAGTGAGCTGGGGCGCTGTCCAGATCGGTGGCTGGGCTGGTGGAGGGAACGGAAGCGGCGGTCACGGGGGGTGAACCATTCGCCTCCTCCCCCGCTGGACGGCTCCCCTCCTGCGCCGCCGGATGGCGCGTGGCGATCTCCAACCGGTCTGGGCCCGAAGCTGAGGTCACCGCCGAGGGTTCCGAAGCCGAGGCCATAGCCGGAGCCAGAGTCGGACCGGGCAGCGGGGGGAGCGCCTGGCCCTTCTGGGCCGCCAGGTAATGTTGCCGGGCTGTCTTGGCATCCAGGGCGAAGATCAGCCCGGGATGGGAAATCTCCAGACGAACCCCGGCCTTGAGCCGATTGATATCCCCACCGCTGAAGGCATGCGGGTTGGCGCGAAAGATGGCCAGGGCGGTCTGCTCCCGACTAGCCCCCGGGGGGGCCATGCGCCGCGCCAGGGTGGTCAGGGTGGCACCACTCGGGACCGGGCCATAGCGGAGCGGATAGCCCGGTGGGAGCGGCCCAAAGTCCGGCGGTGGCGCCGCCGGGGCTGGACCGCCCCTGTTCATTGCCTGGTCTGATCCCGCCAGGCTAGGAACCGCCGCCGCTGCGGCGGCGGGCGTAGTCGGCGGCCCGGACGCCGCGGACATTCCGGACGGGGGGCTCGCCCCCCCCACATGGAGGGGTGCCTCTCCGGGGCGGGAGCTTCGCGCCCCAGGGGCGGAAACCTGGGGGGCCTTCACCGCGGGCGGAGGCCGGTTCAGGGTCGTCGGGGGATCGAGGAGGACGGTATACCCCTTGACCAACCGGCCCTGGGGCCAGGTGACCTCGACCAGAAAGTCCAGGTAGGGCTCACGGATGGGTTCGGGGCTGGTGACGCGGATCTGCAGCCGGCCCTCGGGGGAGACCTCGGGGGTGAAATTGAGGCGGCTGAGAAAGTGGGGGCGAGGGGAACCGGCCTTGGTGAACTCGGCCTCCGAGGCCAGGGTCACCTGGACCGCATCCAGTTCCTCGGGGGCGATGCCATTGAGTTCGATACGCCCCAGGAAGGGCTCGTTGAGCGCCGAGTCACTGCGGATGCCGCCCAGACCCAGGGCCCAGGTCGAGCCGGGGGCCAGGGCCAGGGCGATGGCCAGGACGGGAGCGGGAACCCGCTTCAGGCGCCGTGACATACAGTCCAGGCAGTCCAGCCGGGCTGAGCGCAATCGCCGCGCTGGCGGGTGGTTAGCCCTGGCATGGGCATCAGCCGCACCTGGCCCCCGGTTGCCCTCAGCGCTCCTGTAGCAGCCGCAACATGCGGCGCAGGGGCTCGGCGGCGCCCCAGAGCAACTGATCACCGACGGTGAAGGCGTTGAGATAGTCCTCGCCCAGGTTGAGCTTGCGCAGCCGACCAACGGGCACAGTCAGGGTGCCGGTGACGGCGGCGGGGGACAGCCCGGCGACGGTGGCTGGGCGCTCGTTGGGGATGACCTTCACCCAGTCGTTGGCGCCGGCGATCATCTCCACCAATTCGTCCAGGGGGGCCCGCTGCTTGAGCTTGATGACCAGGCCCTGGCTGTGGCAGCGCATGGCGCCGATGCGCACGCAGGTGCCGTCGATGGGGATGGGGTTGTCCTGACGGCCGAGGATCTTGTTGGTCTCCACCAGCCCCTTCCACTCCTCGCGGCTCTGGCCGTTGTCGAGCGCGGTGTCGATCCAGGGGATGAGGCTACCGGCCAGGGGGGCGCCGAAGTTGGCGGTGGGGAAGTCGGCCCCATGCATGGTATCGGTGACGATGCGGTCGATATCCAGGATAGCCGAGGCCGGGTCCGCCAGCAGGTCAGCGCAGCCGGCATGCAGGGCGCCCATCTGGGACAGGAGCTCGCGCATATTCTTGGCCCCGGCCCCGGAGGCGGCCTGGTAGGTCATGGAGGTGACCCATTCCACCAGGTCGTGGTGGAAGAGGCCGCCGATGGCCATCAACATCAGGCTAACGGTGCAGTTGCCACCGATGAAGTCGCGCTTGCCCGCCGCCAGGGCCGCCTCGATGACGACCAGATTGACGGGGTCGAGAATGATGGTGCTGTCCGGCGCCATGCGCAGGCTGGAGGCAGCGTCGATCCAGTAACCCTGCCAGCCGGCGGCGCGCAACTGGGGATAGACCGCCTTGGTGTAGTCGCCGCCCTGGCAGGTAACGATGACATCCAGGGCAGCCAGGGCCTCCAGGTCATTGGCGTCCCGCAGGGGCGCGGCGCCCTTGCCCACATCCGGACCCGGCTGACCGACTTGGGAGGTGGTGAAGAACACCGGTTCCGGAATGGTCGCGAAGTCATTTTCCTCCTGCATCCGGCCCATGAGGACCGAGCCCACCATGCCCCGCCAGCCAACGAAACCGACCCGATTGCACTCGACCTGACTCATCGCCTTTACTCCTGACCCAGGGCCGCCAGCACGGCGTCGCCCATTTCACTCGTACCCACCTGGCGCATGCCCGGGGACATGATATCGGCGGTGCGCAGCCCCTGATCCAGGACCTGGGTGACCGCCTGCTCAATGCGCCGGGCATTGTCCTCGTCGCCGAAACTGTAACGCAGCATCATGGCCACCGAGAGGATGGTGGCCAGGGGATTGGCCACGCCCTGGCCGGCGATGTCCGGTGCAGAGCCATGGATGGGCTCATACATGCCCTTGCCATGCTCGTCCAGGGAGGCCGAGGGCAGCATGCCGATGGAGCCCGTGAGCATGGAGGCCTCATCGGAGAGGATGTCGCCGAAGATGTTGCCGGTGACGATGACGTCGAACTGCTTGGGGTTGCGCACCAGTTGCATGGCGCAGTTGTCGACGTACATGTGGCTGAGGGCCACATCCGGATAGTCGGCGCCGACCTCGGTGGCGACGTCGCGCCACAGCTCGGTGCACTCCAGGACGTTGGCCTTGTCCACCGAGCAGAGGCGCTTATTGCGCTTACGGGCGATGTCGAAGGCAACGCGGCAAATGCGGCGGATCTCCGACTCGGTATAGACCATGGTGTTGACGCCGACCCGCTCGCCGTCCTCGTTGACATGGGTACCACGGGGCTTGCCGAAATAGATGTCGCCGGTCAGCTCGCGGACGATGACGATGTCCAGGCCGGCGACGATCTCCGGGCGCAGGGAGGAGGCGGCGGCGAGTTGCGGATAGAGGATGGCCGGGCGCAGGTTGGCAAAGAGGCCCAAGCCACCGCGCAGCCCCAGCAGGCCCCGCTCGGGGCGCACCGCATAAGGCAGGGGCTCCCATTTGGGGCCGCCGACGGCGCCGAGGAGGATGGCATCGGCCTCCCGCGCCAGTTCCAGGGTCGCCTCCGGCAGGGGGCCGCCGGTGGCGTCGATGGCGGCGCCGCCCACCAGGGCCTCATCCATGTCGATATCGAGGCCATGCTCGTCGCGCAGGCAGGCGAGGATCTTGACCGCCTCGTCGACGATCTCCGGGCCGATGCCGTCACCCGGCAGGATCAGAATCTGTTTGCTCACGTCTGTGGATGCCTATGCGTTACTTCAAATCGGGTTTGGTTGGAAAGTTCAGGCGAACAGCCAGGGGGCCTCGGTCTTGCGCCGCGCCTCATAGGCGCGGATGGTGTCCACGTGCTGGAGGGTCAGGCCGATGTCGTCCAGGCCCTTGTGCAGGCACTCCTTGTGGAAGGGGTCCATGTCGAAGGGGATGGGCTTGCTCCCGGTCGGAGTCAGGGTCTGTGCCAGCAGATTGACCTCGATCTCCAGGGCCTGGGGGCCGCTGGCCTGACTGAAGAGCCCGTCGATGCGGGCGCCATCGAGGACGATGGGCAGGATGCCGTTCTTGAAACAGTTGTTGAAAAAGATGTCGGCGTAGCTCGGCGCCAGAATGACGCGAAAGCCGTAGTCCAGCAGGGCCCAGGGGGCATGCTCGCGGGAGGAGCCGCAGCCGAAGTTTTCCCTGGTCAGCAGGATGCTGGCCCCGGCATAGCGGGGGTCGTTGAGGACAAAGTCCGGGTTCAGGGGCCGGTGGGTGCAGTCCTGGCCGGGCTCGCCCCGGTCCAGGTAGCGCCATTCGTCGAAGAGGTTGGGCCCGAAGCCGGTGCGCTCGATGCTCTTCAAAAACTGCTTGGGGATGATGGCGTCGGTGTCGACGTTGGCACGGTCCAGGGGGCAGACCTTGCCGGTGAAATCGGCGAATTTTTCCATGATCGAATCCTCGGGCGGGGCCGCTTACAGGGTGCGCGCGTCGACGAAGTGGCCGGTGACGGCGGCAGCGGCGGCCATGGCCGGGCTCACCAGGTGGGTGCGCCCGCCGGGCCCCTGCCGACCCTCGAAGTTGCGGTTGGAGGTGGAGGCGCAGCGCTCCCCCGGCTCTAGTCGGTCGGCGTTCATGGCCAGGCACATGGAGCAGCCCGGATCGCGCCACTCGAAGCCGGCAGCGGTGAAGATCTCATGCAGCCCCTCGGCCTCCGCCTGTTCCTTGACCGGCCCGGAGCCCGGGACCACCAGGGCCAGCTTTATGCTGGAAGCCACCTTACGGCCCTTGACCACTGCGGCGGCGGCGCGCAGGTCCTCGATGCGGGAGTTGGTGCAGGAGCCGATGAAGACCTTCTCCGGGCGAATCTCGGTAATAGGGGTGCCGGCCTCCAGGCCCATGTACTCCAGGGCGCGACGCATGCCGGCGGCCTTGGTCGGGTCCGGCTCGGCGGCGGGATTGGGCACCCGCTCGTCGATGGCCACCACCATCTCCGGTGAGGTCCCCCAGGTGACCTGGGGCTTGATGGCGGCGGCATCCAGGTGCAGCACCCGGTCGAACTTGGCGTCCGGGTCGCTGACCAGGGTGCGCCAGTGGGTGGCGGCCTGTTCGAAGAGGTCACCCTGGGGGGCGAAGGGGCGGCCACGGACATAGTCGATGGTCTTTTCGTCCACCGCCACCAGGCCGGCGCGGGCGCCGGCCTCGATGGTCATGTTGCAGACGGTCATGCGCCCCTCCATGGACAGGTCACGAATGGCGGAGCCGCCGAACTCGATGACGTAGCCGGTCCCGCCGGCGGTACCGATCTGACCGATGATGGCCAAGACGATGTCCTTGGCGGTGACGCCCCGCCCCAACTGGCCATCGACGCTCACCAGCATGGTCCTGGACTTGCGCTGCAACAGGCATTGGGTGGCAAGCACGTGCTCTACCTCGGAGGTGCCGATGCCGAAGGCTAGGGCGCCGAAGGCGCCGTGGGTGGAGGTATGGGAATCGCCACAGACGATGGTCATGCCCGGCAGGGTGAAGCCCTGCTCCGGACCCATGACATGGACGATGCCCTGGCGCGGGTCACCCATGCCGAACTCGGTGATACCGAACTCGACGCAATTGCGGCCCAGGGTCTCCACCTGGAGGCGGGAGACGGGGTCGACGATACCCTGATGGCGGTCCTTGGTGGGGACATTGTGGTCCGGCACCGCCAGGTTGGCCTGGGCCCGCCAGGGCTGGCGCCCCGCCAGCCGCAAGCCCGCGAAGGCCTGGGGCGAGGTGACCTCATGGACCAGTTGGCGGTCGATATAGAGGAGCGCCGTGCCGTCCTCGTCATTGCGGACGAGGTGCTCGTCCCAAATTTTGTCATACAGGGTCTGGGCTGCCATGCGTGAGGCCTCCGGCCAAATCGGAAGGTCGATAAAACAAAGGAAAAAGGATATAGGGCCAGGGGATGGCGCGCAAACCCGGGGCCATGCCCATCAAGGCGCGATGGTCGGCTCCCCCGGGCCTCCCTGCCCCCCCGGCCATCCCAGGGCCGGGCGGTTGTGGATCATGCCGCGACGAAGAGCCGCCAGGGTCCTGACAGGGAGCGGGGCCACCGCTCAGAGGTACCGCACCTCAAGGATCTCAAACTCGCGCACCCCGCCGGGGGCGTCAACCTTGACCGTATCGCCCTCGCGCTTGCCGATGAGGGCACGGGCGATGGGCGAGGTCACCGAGATCATGCCCTGGGCGAAGTCGGCCTCGTCCTCGCCGACGATCTGGAAGCTGTGCTCGGTCTCCTCGTCATCCAGTTCCAGGACGACGGCGGTGGCGCCGAAGACGACCCGGCCATCGGTCGCCAGTTGGGTAACGTCGATGACATGGGCATGGGACAGCTTGCTCTCCAGATCCTTGATCCGGCCCTCGATGAAGCTCTGCTGCTCCCGGGCGGCATGGTACTCGGCGTTTTCCTTGAGATCGCCATGGCTGCGGGCCTCGGCGATGGCGGCGATGATGCGCGGGCGCTCGACGCGCTTGAGGCGCTCCAACTCCTCGCGCAACTTTTCCGCCCCCCTGGCGGTCAGTGGGACCTTGCTCATGGTGGTGATTCCTCGTCAAAGATTAGTGCGAAAGTCACGGGAAAGTCTTTCATAGTCTGGGGTGTGGCCTGCCGCCTCATGACCATTAGTGCTAAAGTCCCTGTAAAGACTTTCAATTTCAGGGACGTGGCGCGCGCCCTCATGGTCATTCGTGAGAAATACGCCAGCGGAGCCTTTCATCCCTTGGGGTGTGACCGGCCCTCTCCCGACAGATCTGGGGGCCGCCGGCGGCGACCGCTCGGTCGTGCTCGCCGGGACCGGCTCCAAATCCTGGGTGGTCATCCCCCGCCCGTCAATAGAGTTCCTGCAGGCGGTTCACCGCCAGGGCCGCGCCATGGCGCAGGGCCAGGCAGGTAGCCTCGGCGCCGGCAATGGTGGTGGTGTAGCTCACCTTATGTTGGAGGGCCGCGCGGCGGATGGCGGCGGAATCGGCGATGGCCTGGGCGCCCTCGGTGGTGTTGACGATGAAGCTGAATTCGTCGTTCTTGATCAGGTCGACGATGTGCGGCCGGCCCTCGTGGACCTTGTTGACCCGCTGGCAAGCAATACCCGCCGCGCGCACCGCCGCCGCCGAGCCATCAGTGGCGTAGAGCTGAAATCCTAGTCCCACCAGGTCCCTCGCGACCTGGAGCAGGCGGTGTTTGTCGACCTCGCGCACGCTGAGCAGGGCCTTGCCGGTGGCGGGGAGCTTGACCCCGGCGCCGAGCTGGGACTTACGGAAGGCCTCGCCAAAGGTCTCGCCCACCCCCATGACCTCGCCGGTGGACTTCATCTCCGGGCCCAGGACCGTGTCCACCCCGGGGAACTTGATGAAGGGAAAGACCGCCTCCTTGACGAAATAGTGCTTGGGCTGAATCTCCTGGGTCAGGCCCTGGGCGGCTAAGGACTTGCCGGCCATGCAGCGCGCCGCGACCTTGGCCAGGGGCACGCCGATGGCCTTGGAGACAAAGGGCACGGTGCGGGAGGCCCGCGGGTTGACCTCCAGGATGTAGACCTCCTGGTCCTTGATGGCGAACTGGGCGTTCATCAGGCCCACCACCTTGAGGGCATGACCGAGCTTGGTCATCTGCTCGCGCATCCGGTCCTGGCAGGCGGGGGTTAGGGTGTAGGGCGGCAGGGAACAGGCGGAGTCGCCGGAGTGGACCCCGGCCTGTTCGATATGTTCCATGATGCCGCCGATCAGGACCGTCTCGCCGTCGCAGATGGCATCTACATCCACCTCGATGGCATCGTCGAGGAAGCGGTCCAGCAACACCGGTGACTCGTTGGAGACCCGCACCGCGTCGCGCATGTAGCGCTTGAGGTCGGCAGCGTCGTAGACGATCTCCATGGCCCGACCGCCAAGGACGTAGGAAGGGCGCACCACCAGGGGATAGCCGATGGCCGCCGCCTGAGCGATGGCTTCTTCCTCGCTGCGCGCCGTGGTATTGGGTGGCTGGCGCAGCCCGAGATGATGGATCAACTGCTGGAAGCGCTCACGGTCCTCGGCCAGGTCGATGGAGTCCGGGCTGGTGCCGATGATGGGCACCCCGGCGGCCTCCAGGGCCCGGGCCAGCTTCAGCGGCGTCTGGCCGCCATACTGGACGATAACGCCAAGGGGCCGTTCCTTGGCGACGATCTCCAGCACGTCCTCCAGGGTCAGGGGCTCGAAATAGAGGCGGTCGGAGGTGTCATAGTCGGTGGAGACCGTCTCCGGGTTGCAGTTGACCATGATGGTCTCGTAGCCGTCGTCGCGCAGGGCGAAGGCGGCATGGACGCAGCAGTAGTCGAATTCGATGCCCTGTCCGATGCGATTCGGACCTCCACCCAGCACCATGATCTTTTGCCGGTCCGTGGGATTGGCCTCGCATTCCTCTTCATAGGTCGAATAGAGGTAGGCGGTGCTGGCGGCGAACTCGGCGGCGCAGGTGTCGACGCGCTTGAAGACCGGGCGGATGCCCAGTTCATGACGCCGGTCCCGCACCCACTGTTCACTGCACCCGGCCAGCTTGCCCAGGCGGCGGTCGGAGAAGCCCTTGCGCTTGAGGAAGCGCAGCCGCTCCGCGGTCAGGCCCGCGCTACCCTGGGCGCTGATCTCCGCCTCCAGCACCACCAGCTCCTCGATCTGGGCCAGAAACCAGGGGTCGATGGCGGTGAGGTCGAACAGGTCCTGGCGGCTCAGGCCAGCGCGGAAACCATCCGCTACGTAAAAGAGCCGCTCGGCCCCGGCCTGGCGCAGCTCCTGGCGCAGGTGGGACATGGCCTCGGGGTCGCTGAAATCCAGCAGCTCCTCCAGGCCATACTTGTCCGTCTCCAGGCCACGGAGGGCCTTTTGCAAGGACTCCTGGAAGGTGCGGCCGATGGCCATGACCTCGCCCACCGACTTCATCTGGGTGGTGAGGCGCGCGTCGGCCTGGGGGAACTTCTCGAAGGCGAAGCGCGGGACCTTGGTCACCACATAGTCGATGGTCGGCTCGAACGAGGCCGGGGTGGCGCCACCGGTGATCTCGTTGGCCAGTTCGTCGAGGGTATAGCCCACCGCCAGCTTGGCCGCCACCTTGGCGATGGGGAAGCCGGTGGCCTTGGAGGCCAGGGCCGATGAGCGGGAGACGCGGGGGTTCATCTCGATGATGATCATGCGCCCGTCCCGGGGGTTGATGGCGAATTGGACGTTGGAGCCGCCGGTGTCGACGCCGATCTCCCGCAGCACGGCGATGGAGGCGTCGCGCATGATCTGATATTCCTTGTCCGTCAGGGTCTGGGCCGGCGCAACGGTGATGGAGTCGCCGGTGTGAATGCCCATGGGGTCCAGGTTTTCGATGGAGCAGACGATGATGCAGTTATCGGCCCGGTCCCGCACCACCTCCATCTCGTACTCCTTCCAGCCCAGGGCCGACTCCTCGATCAGCAACTCGTGGGTGGGGGACAAGTCCAGGCCACGCTGGCAGATCTCCTCGAATTCCTCCTGGTTGTAGGCGATGCCGCCGCCGCTACCGCCCAGGGTGAAGGAGGGGCGGATGATGGCCGGAAAACCGATGGAGGCCTGGACCTGGATGGCCTCCTCCAGGCTGTGGGCGATGGCCGAGCGCGGCATGTCGAGGCCGATGCGCCGCATGGCCTGGCGGAAGAGGTCGCGGTCCTCGGCCTTGTCGATGGCCTCCCGGGAGGCGCCGATGAGCTCGACGCCGTACCTGGCCAGGACGCCGTGGCGCACCAGGTCGAGGGCGGTGTTGAGGGCCGTCTGGCCACCCATGGTGGGCAATAGGGCATCCGGGCGCTCGCGCTCGATGATGCGCTCCAGAGAGGTCCAGGTGATGGGCTCGATGTAGGTGGCGTCGGCCATCTCCGGGTCGGTCATGATGGTGGCCGGATTGGAGTTGACCAGCACCACCCGGTAGCCCTCCTCGCGCAGGGCCTTGCAGGCCTGGGCCCCGGAGTAGTCGAACTCGCAGGCCTGACCGATGACGATGGGGCCGGCCCCGATGATGAGGATGCTATGGATGTCGGTACGCTTGGGCATCTTGGTTCCGGGTCAGGGCTGACGGTCAAGGGTCGGGCGGCGGCTCTTCTGAGACGTCAGTCAGCCAGCGTCAGCCCCGGTGGGCACGCATCAGCGTGATGAAGTGATCGAAAACCGGCGCCACGTCATGGGGGCCGGGGCTTGCCTCCGGATGGCCCTGGAAGCTGAAGGCCGGCCGCTCGCGATGATGGATGCCCTGGAGGGAGCCGTCGAAGAGCGACCGATGGGTCGCCTCCAGGCTGGCCGGCAGGCTGGCCTCGTCCACGGCGAAGCCATGATTCTGGCTGCTGATCATGACCCGCCCGGTGCGCAGGTCCTGGACCGGGTGGTTGGCGCCGTGGTGGCCGAACTTCATCTTCAGGGTCCGGGCCCCGCAGGCCAGGCCCAATAACTGGTGACCAAGGCAGATGCCAAAGAGCGGGATGCCGGTCTCAAGCAATTCACCGATGGCCTGGATGGCGTAGGAGCAGGGCTCGGGATCGCCCGGGCCGTTGGACAGGAAGACCCCATCCGGTTTCAGAGCCAGGACCTCCGCCGCCGGTGTCCGGGCGGGCACCACGCGCACCCGGCAGCCGCGCTCCACCAGCATGCGCAGGATGTTGTGCTTGATGCCGAAGTCGTAGGCGACGACGAAATGAGTAAATTCTTTGCTGACCAGATGGTTATCAGGTCCCCCCCGCCCCAGGGCGTGGGGGCCATGATCGGCTACCGTACCTCCCAGACGCCAGATCCCCTGCTCCCAGTCGTAGGGATCGGGCGTGGTCACCTCCTGGGCCAGGTCCAGGCCCTTGAGCCCCGGGAAGGCCCGGGCCGCGGCCAGGGCCGCCGCCTCGTCGATGGCGGCACCCGCCTGCAGGCAACCGTTCTGAGCACCCTTCTCGCGCAGGATGCGGGTCAGACGCCGGGTGTCAATATCCGCGATCCCCGGGACGCCCTGGCGCGTCAGGTAGTCGTCCAGAGGTTCCCGCTGGCGCCAGTTGCTGGCCAGGCGCGGCAGATCGCGGATCACCAGGCCGGCCGCCTGAATGGCGGGGGATTCCTCGTCCTCGGGGTTGACGCCCACGTTGCCGATGTGGGGATAGGTGAGGGTGACCAACTGGCGACGATAGGAGGGATCGGTCAGGATCTCCTGGTACCCGGACATGGCGGTGTTGAACACCACCTCGCCGACGCTCTGGGTCTCGGCGCCGATGGACAGGCCGCGGAAGACGGAGCCGTCTTCCAGAACGAGGACCGCGGGCTTGCTCAAGGTCATCTCCAGGTTCAGCCAGCCCGCGTCCCGGCCCGGGGGCCGCGGGAACAGTTAGGGCGCCGGTGGGCGCGGGTTTCACGAGGACGCGCAATGAGGGAGGGCGACCAGGATCGTGCGGCGTGGCACGAAGACGTGAGCGCGGGGGCGACTGAAGGGGAGGAGCGGGCCAGCCACCCCGAGCGGCCGAATTCTAGGGGATACCCCCTGCCCTGTCCATCAAACGCCAGCGATTGGCGGCGCCATCAACGCCTGCTCCTTGCGACTTTCCAGACCTCCCTGCCGGTGATCAAACGTTGACTCATCACCGCCTCGACGCGAGACCGCCACCCTGGACCGGGTGGGCTGACCGGCACGCCTGGGGGTCATAAGGCCCGCCGGAGCCAACTCTCCAGAGACCCGGCATCCATGGCCCCGGAGGTGCGGGCCACCTCCTTGCCATCCTTGAAGACCACCAGGGTGGGGATGCTGCGAATGCCGTAGCGCTGCGCCAGGCCCTGGTTTTCCTCGGTGTTGACCTTGATCAGGCGGGCCCGGGGTTCTATCCGCCGCGCCACGGCCTCGAAGGCCGGTGCCATGGCGCGACAGGGTCCGCACCAGGGGGCCCAGAAGTCGACCACGAGGGGCAGATCGCTTCGCCCCAGATGTCTGGGAAAGCGCCCCTCGTCCAGGGCCAGGGGCGCGCCGCTGAAGAGGGGACTGCGGCACTTACCACAGCGGGCCTCCTCGCCCAGGCGATCGGCGGGCACCCGGTTGACGGCATCGCAGCGGGGACAGACGACATGCAGGGGTTGGGTCATGGCGCAAAACTCCTGGGAGGAACACGGGTTCCCAAAGAAGCAGATGAATATTGGCGGCGAGTTCAGTCCGGCATCGTCCCCGCCGGCTTGAAGCGCTACTATCGCAAGCCTATTTACGGCCTCTCGGGTCAATTCCAATCATCCACCTTTGAGGAGAACGGCGCCATGGCCGACTCACCCTATCTGGTTGCCGTCACCGCGCAAAACTTTCACCAGGTCGTCATCGAGGGCTCTTACGAGCGCCCGGTGTTGGTGGATTTCTGGGCCGACTGGTGCGCCCCCTGCCGCGCCCTCATGCCCATCCTCGCCAAGCTGGCGGAGGAGTATCGCGGTCGCCTGCTGGTCGCCAAGCTCAACACCGAGGAGGAACAGGCCCTCGCCGCCCAGATGGGCATCCGCAGCCTGCCCACCGTCCTGCTCTTCAAGGAGGGTCGTCCGGTCGATCAGTTCATGGGCGCCCTGCCCGAGCCCCAGGTGCGGGCCTTCCTGGAACCTCATCTGCCCCGCCCCGCCGACGACCTAATGGAGCGGATCGGCGACCGGCTCCTGATGGGGGACGTGGCGGGGGCCCAGGCCGCCCTGGACCTGGCGCGGGGCAAGGACCCGGACAATCCCCGACTCATGCTGATGGAGGTCCAGATCAAGGCCACGGCGGGGGATACCCAGGGTGCTGAGGCCCTGCTCGACCAGGTTCCCCTGGACCTGGCCAAGGACCCGGAGGTGCTGGCCCTGCGTGGCCAGTTGCGCCTGGCCAATCTGGCTGCCGGCGCCCCGGCGGAGGGCGAACTTACCGCCCGCCTCGCCGCCGATCCCCGTGACAGCGAGGCCGCCTTCCTGCTCGCCATCCGTCAGGCGACCCAGGGCGATTACGCCGCCGCCCTGGCCGGGCTTCTGACGCTGCTCAAGCGCGATCGGACCTATGGCGAGGACGCGGCGCGTAAGACCATGATCCTGATCTTCGATCTGCTGGGCGGCCAGGACCCCCTGGTCTCCAGCTACCGGGGCAAGATGCTCAGCGCCCTGTATTGACCGGCCTCTGGTCCAGGTGACAGCAGCCGCCGCTGCTTGCGCTGGAGGGGGTCTGTGCGGCTACCTCCCACGAACCTGTTGACGCCAACCTCGGGATCAATGGGGCTGTCGGCGCAGGTGAAGTCGGTAAAGCGGCCCGGACACGACCATGTCGAAGAGCGTGAAGGCGGCCACCAGCAGGACCAGATCCAGCCAGGGAAGTTTTAGGCCCAGGGGGCCCGCCACGACCAACAGGGGCAGCAGGGCCTCGGGGACCTGATCGAGTCCAGTGGCCTTAGCGCCGGGTGGCAGCCCCAACCGGCGTTTGATGAAGCTGGAGAGGGCATCACCGACCATGGCCAGCAGGCCGGTCAGGGCCCCCGTCCCGGCCCCCAGGCCCAGCACCCAGGCCAGGAGCGCCGTGGCCACCACCGCCGCCACCAGCCCACGCAGGGTGCCGGACTCCCCGAGCAGGCGGCGGCCATCCCACAGCACCAGGCCAGCGTCCAGGGGCCAGTCCCAACGGGGCCCCAGACGCCAGGCGACCAAAATCGGTGCCCCGTTGGCCACGATCAGTAACAGGAGCAGGACGGTCTTTTCCCACATGGCCGCCTTCTTGGCCCTCCCCGAGCAGCGCCTGAATTTTCGTCAAGGATCAGGTACGGTCTTCAGCCCAATCGTTCACCCCCCATGCTGCCTGGACTGCCTTGGCTGGCATAGGCAGCACAAGCCACTGATTCTCCAGCCCATCCCCGCTGGCGAGAGAGGGTGGGGGAGAAGGGGTGAACGGCCAAACTTCAGCCACCCCGACCACGGCAAGCGGCCGTTTCTCTCACCTGTCCGCGGCCACTCCGAACGGCGGCAAGTGCTGGCTGATTTCACGATAAGATTATGACCGATTATGACGACACCGCCCTACCCCCTCTTCCCGGTTGCGCGGCCACCATCCGGGCCACGCCGGGCCCCGGGGAACCGGAGAGCCACTATGCGCCTTACCCCATGCCCGGCCGCCAGGATGATCCTGACCCTTGTTCCCCCGTTGCTGGTGGCCTTGTCGCTTTCGCCAGGCCTGGGTAGCGCCGCGGAGGGGGACACCGCCCCCGGGACCGCCGGCAATCCGGTGTCCGCCCCGGGCCCTGCGACCCCACCGGGCAGCCCGGAGAGCCTCCCCCGCGATCCCCAGGACGGCTCCCTCTGGGAACACTCCTGGCAGGGTGCCGAAGACCTCTGGCGCCGCTCAAAGGACAGCGCCGGACGTTGGCTCGAAGGTGGTCAGGAGGGCGCCCAGGGCCTCTGGCAAGATTCCAAACAAAAGGCCGGGGAGGCCTGGGACACGACCCGCCGCTATCTGGGCCCCGCCCCGCAATCCGGTTTCGCCCGCCTGTGGGAGGGGGTGTTGCCGACCCTGGAGGAGACCCTCGCCCTGGAGGAGCGCCAGGCCAGCCTGCCGGAGGACCGCTGGTTTGGGGAGGATCAGGCCAGCAACCAGGCCGCCATCGACGAACTCCTCGACCAGGCCGTCGCCCTCCTCTCCACCTCCACCACCCAGGATCACCGCCAACGCATCCGCGCCCTCCAGCATGAGATCACCCAGGCCCGTCAGGACATCGCCACCTATCGTCGCGAGCGGGTGGCCGCGCCAACGGAATCCTTGATCAAGAAGACCATGGCCGACTATGACGCCGCCATCGCCGAGCGCCAGGCCGACATTCGCCGTTATGAAAAGGAGTTGGAGACGGTCAAGCGCCAGTTCGCCGGCGAACTCCGTGCCCTGGGCCTGGAACTGAGCGACGACCAGCTCGATTTCATGCTCACCACGGTCGTCGGTGACAACCTCATCGACCTTGGCATCCTTTTCGACAACGTCAAGGTCATCACCGGCCAGCTCGAGCGTCTGGTGGCGGAGAGCGGGGAGGACCTGCAGAGCGCCCGCCGCTACTATGGCCTCTACGTCATCCTGCTCAAGAGCTTGCGGCAGATGCACCTCCAGGTGGAACTGGCCATCGCCAACAGCTACATCCCGCGCATCGACGCCATCGCCCAGCGGGCGACGGAGCTCTCCGCCGAGACCCAGGCCCTCCTCAAGCGGAACCCGGACCGCCAGGCGACCCTCCAGGCCAATCTGGACGCCCAGCGACTGACCCTGGAGGCTGCGGAGATCTATCGTCAGTATCTGGATGAACAGGGTCGGCAGATCACCGCCGCCCGGGTCGCCCTGGAGACCGACATTGCCACCGCCTGGAACACCTATGAAACCGTGCGGGTCTCCGGCGAGCTGGTCGGGCTCGTCAAGGCTAGCCGCAAACTGCTGGACGGGCTCATCAGCCGGCAGGTCCCCGCCTTGCGCCCCTTCCGCAACCTGGAGATGCAGCGCGAGTTCGAGAAGCTGACCGAACAGTTACGCACCGGTGGCGGTCGGGAGGACTGATTTCCATGCGGGGTCCATACAGCCTATCGGACGCGACAGACAGAGGAAATGCGACATGAAACTGGGTGAACTGCTCATCGCCGCCAAGCTCGTCAGCCAGGAACAGGTTGACGCCGCCCTGGCGCAACACCTCGTCAATGGCCGGCGCCTGGGTGAGAACCTGATCGCCGCCGGCGCCATCAGCGCAGAAGTCCTCGAAACCTTCATGCACCGGGTGCCCCTGGAGCCTGGAGACCTGGCCGAGACCGGCATCGACGACAAATGGCTGCTCGGCCTGATGTTGAAGCTGATGTATCTGGGGCAACTCGAGACCCCGGCCCAGATCGTCGAGGCCATCCGGCTACCGCCGCACCTGGTCAGCGACCTGATCCGCATGGCCAGCGAGCGACGCCTGCTGCGCGCCCTGGGCAGCCGCGACCCCCGCTCCGGCTACGGCACCAGCTATGCCCTGAACGAGGAAGGCATCCGCTGGGCCCAGGAGGCCCTGGAGCAGTCCCAATACGCCGGGCCGGCACCGGTGGCGTTAGAGGCTTTCGTCGAACTCGTCCAGTTACAGAAGATCAACCACGTGGTCGTCACCCCGGAGAAGATCCGTGCCGCGTTCGGCGACCTGGCGATCGACGCGGTCTTCATCGAGAAGATCGGACCGGCGCTGAACTCGGACCGCGCCATCCTCATGTATGGCCCCCCCGGCAACGGCAAGACCTCGGTGGCCTTCTGCCTGGCCGATATCTTCAACGACATCATCTATGTCCCCCACGCCGTCATGATCGGCGGCCAGATCATGCGCGTCTATGACCCGAGCGTGCACCAGCGGCTGGACCTGGGGCAGACCACCCAGAGCAGCACCCCCTCCCTCATCCGCCTGGAGGAGATCGATACCCGGTGGGTCTCCTGTCGCCGACCCTTCGTCGTCACCGGCGGCGAACTGACCCTGGAGATGCTGGACCTGAGCTTCGACCCCACGGCCAATCTCTACGAGGCGCCACTGCACGTGAAGGCCCTGGGCGGCTGCTTCGTCATCGACGACTTCGGCCGCCAACTGGTGCCCCCCACCAGCCTGCTCAACCGCTGGATCGTGCCCATGGAGAGCCGGGTGGACTATCTCAAGCTGCATACCGGCAAGAGCTTCGCCATCCCCTTTGAAGAACTGGTCATCTTCTCCACCAACCTAGAGCCGGAAGACCTGATGGACCCCGCCTATCTGCGGCGCATCCCTTACAAGCTGGAGGTGGGTGCCCCGACCCGCGAACGCTTCCGCCAGATCTGCGAGCGGGCCTGCGCCAAGGAGGGGCTGGAACTGACGGACGAGACCTTCGAGGCCATCACCCACCGGATTACGGAAGGCAAGGGGATGGACCTGGCCGCCTACATGGCCAAATTCATCGTCGACCAGGTAGTCGCCACCTGCCGCTTCCTGGACGTGCCGCCGCACTTCGAGCCCCGCTTCATCGACTACGCGGTGGACAACCTGCGGGTGAATCGGGCCTGATCCTGTTCACGGATGGGCCCGACCTGGTCTAGGACGGGCCTGATCCAGGTTAAGCGACCTTACCTCCATGCCGCCTGACCCACACAGGTTGCGCAACCGATAGATTCTCTTGCTCCCCCCCCTGGCGGGGGAGGATTGGGGAGGAGAGGTGGTCCGAGCGGTTGAGACCCGGGAAGGGCTCTCAGCCCACCCCACGACCGAAGGCGCGGATCAGTGCCACCAGGGACCGGACATCAGCTTCTTCCGGTACCGTGCGACCCATGAGCCAGCCGTGGAGGGTCTGATCCTCCGCCGCGAGCATCCTGGCAAAGGCCGCTCGCGCGGGGGCATCCAGGCGGGGGTAGTCCTCGTCCAGAAAGCGTTGCAGGGCAACGTCCAGTTCCAACATCCCCCGCCGGCACTGCCAGTGCAAACGGCGGATTTCCTCGTCCAAGGGGGGGTCAAGGGTCACGGGGTTCGTGCCTCCAATTTATCAAACGCCAAGGTCAGCGGGGCTGGGCCTGGGGCAAATCAGCGATCGCTGGCAGCCTGCCGGACATTTGCTGTGACACCCCCAGAGTGGTCAGGAACTGATCAATTGGGGTTGTCGAATGCAAGTTTTGCGGTTCCCGCGTGGATTAGGTTGGCGCAAATTTCGCGCTGGAGCGTGACGGCACTCCTTGTCCAACAGACTCCCAAGCGAAGGGTGTGCCAGGATGGGCAGGGCGTTCACCCCTGGCTCAGGGCCGCGCTCAACGTCGGCCCGGCGGCGCCCAGGAGGGCGGTGACCAGGCCCAGGGTCATATTGAGGGTGATCAGGCGCCGGATCAGGGCCAGCCGGGCGGCGGCGGTGGGCCAGTCGGCCTGGGCGACAGCCCGGCCCAGGGCCTGGTAGGGCGAGAACCAGATGAAGCTGAAGATGAGCGTCATCAGGGCGGCCAGGCCCATCATGGCGTGAACGTGCCAGCCCATCTTGGCCTCCACCAGCACCAGAAAGACCCACAACCCGCTGCCCCACAGCAGGGCGATGGCAAGCCAGACCAAGGGGAAAAAACGGTCGAAGACGGCCAGCATCAGCGGCAAGCGCTCGGGCGGCGCCAGGCGGGCATTCGCGGCCGGGCGCAACACGAAGTGCGCGAACACCATGCCGCCGATCCAGATCAGCGTGCCCAATTGGTGCAGGGCGAGGGCGAGAGGCCATTGATAGGACAAGGGTGGAGAACTCCAAAGCACCAGCAACTGTCAGACCAGATTGTACGCCGCGCCCCGGGCCCGGTGTTAGCTCGCTTGCCGGCGGGGCGCGGTGACCCTCATCGTCCGCGGCGATGGGTTAAGATAGGGACCTCCTCCGGGCCTGGTACAGCCCCAGACCGCCACACCCTTCACCGGCAATCCCGTCCAGCGTCACCACGCCTCGCTCGCTTTTAAATCCTTGCGACCATCCCGATCTAAGCGGGTAACGCGCGACCCGGTCGCCCCAGCCTTGAGAGACAGACCATCCCCATGAAGTCCAAGCCACTTTCCATTTTCCTCTGGTTCGTCGCCGGCCTCTGGTTGATGATGCTGATCAGCGGCTTCGAGTTTCAGGCCGGGCCCAATCCCAGCCGGATCACCTACAGCGAGTTCCTGAGCGATGTCGCCGATGGCGCCGTGGCCGAGGTCACCATTCAGGATCAGGAGATCCAGGGCACCCGCACCGACGGCAGCTACTTCGAGACGTTCACCCCCGGGGACCCGGGCCTGATGAAGGACCTGCTGGACGCCAACGTCACGGTGCGCGCCATCCCGCCGGACCGTCCCGGCATTCTGGCCCAGATCCTCGCCTCCTGGCTGCCCTTCCTGGTGCTGATGGGCGTCTGGTTCTGGTTCGTGCGCCGGGGCATGGGCGGCAGCGGCGGGCCAGGCGGTGGTGGCCTATTCAACTTCGGCAAGAGTCGCGCCCGCCAGCATGCCGAGGGCGAGGTCAAGGTCACCTTCGCCGACGTCGCCGGCGTCGAAGAGGCCAAGGAGGAGGTCCAGGAACTGGTCGACTTCCTGCGCGACCCGGGCAAGTTCCAGAAGCTGGGCGGCAAGATCCCCAAGGGGGTGCTGATGGTCGGCCCCCCGGGTACGGGCAAGACCCTGCTCGCCCGCTCCATCGCCGGCGAGGCCAAGGTGCCCTTCTTCAGCGTCTCCGGCTCCGACTTCGTCGAGATGTTCGTCGGCGTCGGCGCCTCCCGGGTGCGCGACCTCTTCGAGCAGGCCAAGAAGCAGGCCCCCTGCATCGTCTTCGTCGATGAAATCGACGCCGTCGGTCGCCGCCGTGGCGCCGGCCTGGGGGGTGGCCACGACGAGCGCGAGCAGACCCTCAACCAGATGCTGGTGGAGATGGACGGCTTCGCCGGCAACGAGGGCATCATCGTCATCGCCGCCACCAACCGCCCCGACGTCCTTGACCCGGCCCTGCTGCGCCCCGGCCGCTTCGACCGCCAGGTGGTGGTGGGTCTGCCGGACCTGGCCGGCCGCGAGGCCATCCTCAAGGTGCACATGCGCAAGGTCCCCGTCGCCGCCGACGTGGAACCGCGGACCATTGCTCGCGGCACCCCCGGCTTTTCCGGCGCCGACCTGGCCAACCTGGTCAATGAGGCGGCCCTCTTCGCTGCCCGCACCGGCCTGGCCAGCGTGACCATGGCCATGTTCGAGAAGGCCAAGGATAAGATCATGATGGGCACCGAGCGCCGCTCCGTGGTCATGTCCGACCACGAGAAGAAGCTCACCGCCTACCACGAGGCCGGCCACGCCATCATCGGCCGCCTGGTGCCGGACCACGACCCAGTGCACAAGGTCAGCATCATCCCCCGCGGCCGAGCCTTGGGCGTCACCCTCTTCCTACCGGAAAAGGACCGCTACAGTCTGACCAAGCGCCAGTTGGAGAGTCAGATCTCCACCCTCTTTGGCGGCCGCCTGGCGGAGGAACTGATCTTCGGTCCCGAGTCGGTCACCACCGGCGCCTCCAACGACATCGAGCGCGCCACCGAGATCGCCCGCAACATGGTCACCCGCTACGGCCTCTCCGATGGCCTGGGCCCCCTGGCCTACGCCGAAGACGAGGGCGAGGTCTTCCTCGGCCGTGCCGTGACCCAGACCAGTAAGATCTCGGCGCGCACGGCGCGGTCGATCGACCAGGAGATCCGCGCCATCATCGACCGCAACTACCAGCGCAGCAAGGAGATCCTGGTGCGCGAAATGGACAAGCTGCACACCATGGCCGAGGCCCTGCTGCAGTACGAGACCATCTCCTTGGGGCAGATCGACGACATTATGGCAGGCCGACCGGTACGTCCGCCGGAGGACGAGGACAGCGGCACCCGGCCCACCGGCGGCACGGGTGGCGCCGCCACCGGCGAGCGGCCGACGGCGGCGGGATCCAGCAGCGGGCGCGGCCCGGTAGGCGGCCCCGTCGGCGAGCACTGAGCTCGCAGCCGCCGGGACTGGACCCCCGCCCCTTCACCATTCAGCCCCACCCCATGGCTACTGGCCCGGGCTGACCGGGCCTATCCTCATAACCTTGACCCAATCTCCCCGTCACCCGGCGGGGAGACGCCCGAGGTAGGTTCCCTTGTCGGCCAAGAAAAAAGAACCCGTAACCCAGGCCGTGCGCGTCCTGCGCGCCGCGGGCATTGCCTTTGTCGGTCACCCCTACGACTACCTCGATGGCGGCGGCACTGCCAATTCCGCCCGGGAACTGGGTGTCGACGAGCATTGCGTCGTCAAGACCCTGATTATGGAGGATGAGACCGGCAAGCCCCTGATCATGCTCCAGCATGGTGATCGTGAGGTTGCCACCGGCCTCCTCGCCCGTGCCCTGGGCGTCAAGCGCATCCAGCCCTGTGACCCCAAGACCGCCGACCGCCATTCCGGTTACCAGGTCGGCGGCACCTCCCCCTTCGGCACCCGCCACCCCATGCCCGTCTATGCCGAGGCCAGTATCGCCGAACTACCGCGCATCTACATCAACGGCGGTAAGCGCGGCTATCTGGTGGAACTGGACCCCAAGCCGGCCCTGGCTCTGCTTCAGGCGACCCTGGTTCAGGCCGCCTCCTAAACGGCAATAATCGCTCATTCGGCCCCTGCATGGCCGCCCAAAGCCGAGCCAAAACCAAAAAATCTGGAAAGGGCGCGGAGGAAGTCTGGTTGGCGGGTTAGTGAGGGCTGGGCTCATTCCCCGCGCACGATCGGTTCCATGTCGGCCTCCGTCACGGGCAGCGTCAGAACCGCATGGAGTGGAAAACGCGCTGCGAGCAACGGAACATACTGGGCTTGCTCTTTAGTCACCAGCACCACGACCTTCGCCAGAGGCGCCTGCTTGTGCAGGCTGGAGAGGAAGACATCCAGATTGGAGACGTTGGCCCCGGCATAGTTGTTGCCGAAGCCATAGAAAAACTCCGCCACCACCCAGTCCGGTGAGGTGTGCTTGAGGGCCTGAATGGCTTTGCGCTGCGTGGCGAACTTGAGCGGCGTGATGCCAAGGCGTTGGTAGAGCGCATCCAGCCGGGGATGATTTGGCGATTCGATGATCGAGAAGACGGTTGTCATGGTTGAGAATTATCAGAACCGATAAGGAGCCGGCCGAGAAACCTTGGAAGAGGAAATCCAGAATCTCCACTTGCTATTAAAAGGGCCTCCACTCCTCCAGCGGCAAGCCCTCCGTCTCGATCACCCGATTGTAAGCCGCAATGAAATCGGCATGATCTTCCCGCCAGCGCCGCCCCTGTTCACGCCGCACATGATCAGGCAAATCACTTACGCATACCCGGTACAGGTTAATCTCCAACCTCGTAGCGTCCTCCAGGACATTGGTAGTGAGGCTGAGGTTAGAGGCCCTTTTGCCGGAGCCGCGTGCAGAAGGTGATGAATGGGTGAAGGGGGAATAGGGTGTCTGATCGCCAGGAATTTTCATTTCCTTACTTACACACAATGGCATGGACGTAGATTACCAGTCCATGGCCCAGATAAGCTAAGGATCAGCGGAGAAATCCAAGCTTTTACACCGTGGGCTTGTTCTACGATGGAGAAGAAAGACTGAGGCTGTTTGCCAGGTTAGCGCCTTCAGCCGAGTCCCCAATTGGCGCCCCCCCAACCACCGAGGACCTCAACTCCCCCCGCCCCGGCCGCGCCAAAGGGCTAAAATGCCGTCCATGGAAGACATCTCCCCCATCCTCTCCCCCCTCAACGACGCCCAACGCGAAGCCGTCACCGCCAGCGGCGGCAACCGCCTGGTGCTGGCCGGGGCCGGCAGCGGCAAGACCCGGGTGCTGGTGCATCGCATCGCTTGGCTCATCCAGGTGGAACGGGCCGTACCCTGGTCCCTGCTGGCCGTGACCTTCACCAACAAGGCGGCACGGGAGATGCGCGGCCGCATCGAGGAGATCCTCCAGCAGCCCCTGGGCGGCATGTGGGTGGGCACATTCCATGGCCTGGCCCACCGCTTTTTGCGCGCCCACTGGCAGGACGCCGGGCTGCCCCAGCACTTCCAGATCCTCGATGCCGAGGACCAGCAACGCCTGGTCAAGCGCCTGCTCAAGGAGTTGCAGCTCGATGAGTCCCGTTACCCGCCCCGCCAGGTCACCGGCTTCATCAACGCCCAGAAGGACGAGGGCCGGCGACCGGAGCATCTGGACGACGGCGGTGACTTCTTTCAGCGCAAGCTGATCGAGGTCTATCACGAGTATCAGACCGCCTGCACCCGTGGCGGCCAGGTCGATTTCGCCGAGCTCTTGCTGCGTACCCATGAGTTGCTGCGCGACCGGCCCGACATCCGCCACCACTACCAGCAGCGCTTCGCCCACATCCTGGTAGACGAGTTTCAGGACACCAACGCCATCCAGTACGCCTGGCTGCGACTGCTGGCCGGGGAGCGGGACAACCTCTTCCTGGTGGGGGACGACGACCAGTCCATCTATGGCTGGCGTGGGGCCAAGGTGGAGAACATGCAGCGCTTCCAGCGCGACTACCCCAATACCCAGGTGGTGCGGCTGGAACAGAACTACCGCTCCACCGGCACCATTCTCAAGGCCGCCAACGCCCTCATCGCCCACAACCCCAGCCGCCTGGGCAAGAACCTCTGGACCCAGGGTGGCGAGGGCGAGCCCATCCAGCGCTACGCCGCCTTCAACGAGGTGGACGAGGCACGTTTCGTCGTCGACCGCATCCGCCGCTACGTAGTCGATGCGGGTTATAGCCGCGCCGAATGCGCCATCCTCTACCGCACCACCGCCCAGTCACGGCTGTTCGAGGAGGCCCTGCTCCAGGCCCAGATCCCCTACCGGGTCTATGGCGGCCTGCGCTTCTTCGAGCGCGCCGAGATCAAGGACGCCATGGCCTACCTGCGACTGGTGGCCAACCCGGACGACGACACCGCCTTCGAGCGATCCGTCAACAACCCGCCCCGGGGCATCGGCCTGCGCACCCTGGATAGCCTGCGCGAGCAGGGGCGGGAGGCACGGGTCTCCCTGTGGCGGGCGGCCCGCGATCTGACCGGCAGCGGCGCCCTCCCCCCCCGCGCCGCGGCTGCCGTCAATCAGTTCCTGGGCCTGATCGACACCCATCGCGCCCGTGCCCGTGACCTGAACCTGGAGGCCCTGACCCGCGACCTCATCGCCGCCGCCGGCCTGGCGGAGCACTATCGCAAGGAAAAGGATGGCAAGGGCCAGGACCGGATCGAAAACCTGGAGCAGTTGGTGGAGACTGCCCGGCGCTTTCGCCACGAGATGGGGTGGGACTATGCGGTGCCCATCACCCCTGAAGCCAGCCCCGCTACCAGTGCCCAGTCCAGCCCTGCGGCCAGTGCCCAGTCCAGCCCCGCGCCCAGTCCCTCAGCCAACGCTGAGGCGAGCGGCCCGGGCGGGGCCCAGGACACAGGTCGGGTCGAAAACAGTGATCTCGACGCCTTCCTCGCCCTCGCCGCCCTGGAGGCGGGCGATACCCAGGCCGACGAGGCCGAGGACGCGGTCCAACTCATGACCCTGCACAGCGCCAAGGGCCTGGAGTTCCCCATCGTCTTCCTGGTCGGCGCCGAGGAGGGCCTCTTCCCCCATAGCCTCTCGGTCCAGGACCCGGATCGCCTGGAGGAGGAGCGGCGCCTGTGCTACGTCGGCCTGACTCGAGCCAAACAGCGCCTCTTCATTTGCCATGCCGAGAGCCGGCGTTTCCGCGGCAGCGAGGAATACCCCTTTCCCTCCCGCTTCCTGCGCGAAATCCCGGCGGCACTGGTCGAGGAGGTGCGCGCAGGTGGGGTCTCGCGAACAGCGTCTTCGTCCTCATCCTCAACCTGGGGCCGCTCCGCCTTCCCGCCAGCGGCGGCACGCCGGCCCACCGCCGCGCAGGCCAGCCAGGCGGAGACCGGCGCCGGCGGCTTTCACCTCGGTCAGCGGGTATTGCACCCCAAGTTCGGCGAGGGGGTTGTGCTCAACAGCGAGGGCCGGGGCGCCGCGGCGCGGATTCAGATCAATTTTCAACAAGAGGGCACCAAGTGGCTGGTCCTGGCCTATGCCCGTCTAGAAGCGCTGGGGTGATGACCGCGCGGCCCCGTCAGTCTAGCCGGTCGCTGGGACGGCCGTTCCCGATCAGTGCCGTCACGAGGTGGGCGCGCCTTAGCGATCGACTGACACCCAGCCGGATGGCCCGCGGAGAAGGGTTGCCAGGTGAAGATCGGCGGGGACAGCGACAGCGCTGGCCCCGCCCCGGCTATCTTCTTTCGCTCCTCTGGTTAACCCTGGTCCTCCTCCTGCCGACGGGCTGCCACTCGGATGCCGGCCCAGCCCCCATCAGCGGCGAGGTACCCGAGGCCAAGGGCTGGAAACTGGAGGTCTTGGCCCGGGACCTGGAGAACCCCTGGGGCATCGCCTGGCTCCCTGATGGCTCGGCCCTGATCACGGAGCGGCCGGGTCGCCTGCGCTGGTTTCGTAACGGCCAATTGGAGCCAGAGCCGATCACCGGTCTGCCGCCGGTCCTGTCCTACGGCCAAGGTGGGCTCCTGGACATCGCCCTGCACCCGGATTTCGCCACCAACAACTTGGTCTATGTCAGCCTGGTCCTTGGCACTCCAGAGGCCAACCGCACCGCCCTGGCGCGGGGGCGCCTGACCGACGCTGGCCTGCAAGGGACCGCGATCATCTTCCAGAACGCCGACGTCAAGGACGGGGCCCAACACTTCGGCTCCCGCCTGCTCTTTCTGCCGGACAAGAGCCTGCTGATGAGTATCGGCGACGGCGGCAATCCCCCCCTCGCCTTCGCCGGGGCCAACATCCGTAACCAGGCCCAGAACCTCGGCACTCACTTCGGCAAGATCCTGCGCTTGCGGGACGACGGTAGCCCTTATCCCGACAACCCCTTCATCGGCCAACCCGGCGCCCGACCCGAGATCTGGACCCTGGGCCACCGCAACGTTCAGGGCCTGGCACTGGACCCCCAGGGGCGGGTCTGGGCCAACGAGCACGGCTCCCGGGGCGGCGACGAACTCAATATCCTCCAGGCGGGGGCCAATTACGGCTGGCCGGAGGTGAGCTACAGCAATGAGTATTGGGGCCCCGCCATCGCCCGGGAACAGAGCCGCCCTGGTATCCAGGACCCCATCCTGGTGTGGACGCCGTCCAAGGCTCCCAGCGGCCTGACCTTCTACACTGGCGACCGCTATCCCGGCTGGCGCGGCAACCTGTTCAGTGGCGCCCTCAAGTTCCAGCAGATCCGCCGCCTGGTGCTTGACGGCACCCGGGTGGTGGCCGAGGACCAGCTCAGCATCGGCCAGCGGGTGCGGGACGTGCGTCAGGGGCCCGACGGCTACCTTTACGTGCTGACCGATCACCACAACGGCCAGTTGCTGCGCATCCTGCCCACCCCTGACAAATGATCCGCCACCAAGGTTGGTCAGCGCCTCATCCCAGAGCGGCATGGCCAGCCCTGAGCCAGATGCCAACCTCGGGGCTTTTCTCGGGGCAGGCAGAAAGGAAGGAGGGGAGGATCGCGACTGGTCCTGGCGCCTGCCGCCCTCCCCTTGCCCTTTATGTCCACATCCCCTGGTGCATCCGCAAGTGCCCTTACTGCGATTTTAATTCCCACAGCCTGCGGGACACCCTCCCGGAAACCGCCTACGTGGACACCTTGCTCCGCGACCTGGACTTGGAACTAGCCAGCCTGGAACCGGAGGTCCAACCACTGGTAAGTGTTTTCATCGGCGGCGGCACCCCCAGTCTCCTCTCCGGCGCGGCCATGACCCGTTTGCTCGCCGGCATCCGCCAACGCCTGCCCCTGGCTCCCGCCACCGAGATTACCCTGGAAGCCAACCCCGGGACGGCCGATAGCGCCAACTTCGCCCAGTACCGGGAAGCGGGCATCAACCGGCTCTCGCTGGGGGTCCAGAGTTTCCACGAGGCCACCCTTCAGGCCCTGGGCCGCATTCATGGTCCGGAGGAGGCACGCCAGGCCGTCAGGCTGGCCCGCCAGGCCGGCTTCGCCAATCTCAACCTGGACTTGATGTACGGTCTTCCCCGGCAGGACCTGACTCAGGCCCGGGAGGACCTGCGGGAGGCCCTGGCCCTGGACCCGGAACATCTCTCCTATTACCAGCTTACCCTGGAGCCGCACACCCCCTTTCACGCTGCGCCGCCGCCCCTGCCCGATGATGACCTGAGCGCGGACATGCAGCTTCAGGGGCAGGAATTACTGGTGTCGCGCGGCTTCACCCAGTACGAGGTTGCCGCCCACGCCCGTCCCGGCCGCCAGTGCCGGCATAACCTGAACTACTGGACCTTCGGGGACTACCTAGGCATTGGTGCCGGCGCCCACGGCAAGCTGACCGACCCGATCACCGGTCGGATTGAACGTCGGGCCAAGCCCCGGCAACCCTCGGCCTACCTGACGGCGGTGGCAAACACCGGCCCCCAGGGGCCACCACCCGGTGCCACCTGGTCCCTGGGGCAAGACGAGGTGGCGCTGGAATTCGTCATGAACAGCCTGCGCCTGACGGCCGGTTTTCCCCTCCACCTGTTCGCGCTGCGCACCGGACTGGCGCCTGGGTGCCTCGCCGCGCCGCTGACCGCCGCGCAACGGGCGGATCTGCTGACGGTCAAGGACGACTGGGTCCGTCCCACAGAACTCGGCGGCCGTTTCCTCAACGATCTCGTCACCCTGTTCATGAAGGCCTGATGGCTGGACTGGCCTCAACTCCTGACCCGGATGATGCCACCACTGATCCGCATTGGCGGCGATCCCAGGGACGGCCAGCGGGTCGGGCAGGCGGAACTTCCCCCTGGACAAGGTCGTCCCAGGCGAAATACTACTCTGAGCGAAATACCGCCTTGAACGGATGACTGGCGGAAAGCAATTTCATAAAATTAGCGACCTTTGAACGGGTACCCCGGGGGAGCGTGAGTGGCCCCCTGGTCCTGAAGACGGGATTCGCCCCGCCGGGGGGCGTGATTCTGCCGCCATGCCAGCGGCGTAACCAGACAACAACACATTCAAGAGGAGCACCCCTATGGCCATCGAGGTTAACGGCAAGACGATCGCCACCGATGACAACGGCAACCTGGTCAACTATCAGGACTGGGACCGGGACGTAGCCATGGCCCTGGCGGCCAAGGAAGAGATCGAACTGACCCAGGAGCACTGGGATGTCCTGGAATACCTGCGTGAGGAGTACACGAACAACAACGGCAATCAGCCGATGGAACGGCAAATCAACAAGGACATGGGCAAGCGCTGGGGTAAGACCGTGAGCAGCAAGGACCTGTACAAGCTCTTCCCGATGGCCCCCAGCAAGCAGGGCAACCGCATTGCCGGACTGCCCTTCATCGCGCGCAAGGGCGGCTACTGATCCCTCGGTTTTAAGCGTCACCCCCCTGCCTGAATGGACATTGGCAGCACAAGCCGATGATTCTCTTGCTCCCTCCCCCCTGCCGGGGGAGGGTTGGGGAGAGGGGACCTGAACGCTACCCAGCCCCGGTACCGAATCCAATCCTGGTCGGAGGTTCCGGCTCTGATCAGCAGGACCGGGAATCGACCTTCAGGTACCGCTTTCCTCCCCCGCCCCCTTGCGCATGACTTTGCCCGCCGCCGCCCGCTTTTTGCGTTGCTCGTTGGGATCGGCGATCAGGGGGCGATAGATCTCCACCCGGTCGCCATCGCCCAGGTTCTGTTCCAAGCGGGTCAGCTTGCCGTAAATCCCCACCTTGTTCAGGGCTAGGTCGATCTCCGGAAAGCGGGCCAGAATTCCGGAGCGGTCGATGGCCTCCCGGACCTTCATGCCCGGCGGGCCGCTGACGGTCAGCAGGACCTGAGTCTCCTGGCGGGCATAGGCCACCTCGACCTGTATCTGCGTCTCAGCCACGATACACCTCATCCGCGCGTTTGCAGAAGGCATCCACCATCGAGTTGGCGATCTGGTGGAAGACGGCGCCAAAAGCCTTGTCGATCAGGGCCCCGGCAAACTCGAAATCCAGCGTCAGGCTCACCTTGCAGGCGTCCTCCCGCAGGGGGAGAAAGGTCCAGCGGCCGCGCAGATATTTGAAGGGCCCATCGCGCAGTTCGAGTTCCATCCACTCATTCTCGATAAAGCGATTGCAGGTGGAAAAGGTCTGCTGAATGCCGAGCCGCGCCACCACCAGCTCCGCGCAGAGGCGATTGTCCTCGCGACTGAGGACCCGGGTGGCCTGACACCAGGGCAGGAAACCGGGATAGGCCTCCACGTCCCGCACCAGGTGGAACATCTCGGCGGCGGAGTGATGGACCAAGGCACTCTTGCTGACTTGGGCCACTCAGATCACCCCCAGCCCGCTCATGAAGACCAGCAGGACCCCCAGGGGCGCCAGATAGCGGGCGGCGAAGCGCCAGGCCCGATAGAGGACGCCATCGCCCAACTGGAGTTCATCCACGGTGGACGGACGTCCCATGAACCAGCTCGCGAACAACGCCATCGCCAGACCCCCCAGGGGGAGCATGACGTTGGCCGTCAGGATGTCGAAGATGTCGAACAGGCCGTTGGATTTGGTCTCACCATGAAAATTGAAACTGAAGGCCCAGTCGCTGAAGGACATGATGGTGACGATCCCCAGCAGCCAGGCCAGGGTCCCGACCAGGGCGGCGGCCCGTACCCGGTTCATCCCCCGGTTTTCCACCAGCCAGGCCGCGGCGGGCTCGACCAGGGAGATGGCCGAGGTCCAGGCGGCGAAGACCAGCAGGATGAAAAAGAGGGTGCCGAACAGCAGCCCCCCCGGCATCTGGCCAAAGGCGATGGGCAGGGTCATGAAGACTAGCCCCGGTCCCGCCCCTGGCTCCATGCCATTGGCGAAGACGATGGGAAAGATCGCCAGGCCCGCCAGCAGGGACACCAGGGTATCGAGGCCGGCAATCAGCAGCGAGGAGTTGAGGATCGAGGCATTGCGGGGCAGATAGGAGCCGTACATCATAATGGCGCCCATGCCGAGGCTAAGGGTGAAGAAGGCCTGGCCCATGGCCTGGATGACGGAGCCCCGGGTCAGTTCGGAGAAGTCCGGCACGAGGAGAAATTCCAGTCCGCGGAGGAATTCCCCGGAGGTCATGGCATAGCCCACCAGGGCCAGCAGCAGCAGGAAGAGGGCCGGCATCATCACCTTGACGGCCTGTTCCAGCCCGGACTTGACCCCCCGCGATACGACGATGGTGGTCATCACCATGAAAATGGTATGCCAGGCCAGCAATCGCTCCGGATCATTGATCAGTGCAGTGAAAAGCGTACCGGCCGATTCAGCATTGAGTCCGACGAAACTGCCCCCCAGGGCACGGAAGACATAGGCCAGGGTCCAGCCGGCAATGACGCTGTAATAGGACAGGATGAGAAAGCCGGCGACCATCCCCCCCCAACCGAGCAGGACCCAGAGGCCATGGCGGCGCTCCTCGGCGGCGAGACCGCGCATGGTATTGATAGGGCTCTGGCGGCCCCGGCGGCCGATGAGGATCTCCGCCATCATGATCGGAATCCCGATCAGCAAGACGCAGAGGAGATATACCAGGACGAAGGCCCCGCCACCGTTATCTCCCGCCATGTAGGGAAATTTCCAGACGTTGCCCAGGCCCACGGCGGAGCCCGTCGCAGCCAGGATAAAGGCCAGCCGCGAGGACCACATCCCATGGATCGACTGAGTTGCTGCCATCTTCAACCCTCGGTCAGAACCCGGGATCAGGCCCCGGCCCCGATGAACGGACGCTGGCATGGGCCAGCACCCCACAAGCCGGCATTGTCCGGCAAGCGGGGGACTGGCTCAAGCCAGGCCCGCGCTCACAATTGCTCCCGGACCAGATCCGCCAGGCGGTGGGCGATGGTTTCCACCTTGACGCGGTCCTCACCCTCGACCATGACCCGGATCAGGGGCTCGGTCCCGGAGGGCCGCAGCAGGATGCGCCCCTTGCCCCTGAGTTCCCGCTCCGCCGCGGCCACGCCATCTTGGATGGCCGGCAGACCAAGGATATCGCGGGGCTGGTCCAGGCGGACGTTGACGAGGATCTGGGGATAGAGTTTCACCTCCGCCGCCAGGTCCTCGATGGTAGTGCAGGTCTCCACCAGGGCCTCCAGCACCTGGAGGGCGGCGACGATGCCGTCGCCCGTCGTGGTGCGGTCGCGACAGATGATGTGCCCGGAAGGCTCGCCGCCCAGGATGCCGCCATCCTGCTTGAGCCGCTCCATGATATAGCGGTCGCCGACCCGGGTCCGGGCGAAGCCGATACCCAGGCGTCCCAGGGCATGCTCGAAACCCAGATTGCTCATCAGGGTGCCGACCACCGGCCCACTCAGGGCGCCGTGAGCATGACGGTGCCTGGCGATGATGTAGATGAGTTGGTCTCCGTCCACCAGCCGGCCCTGGGAGTCGACCATCAACACCCGGTCCCCATCCCCGTCGAGGGCAATGCCCAGATGGGCGCCCAGTTGCTGGACCCGCTTACTCAGTTCGGCCGGGGAGGTGGAACCGACCCCCCGGTTGATATTGAAACCGTCCGGCTCGACGCCGATGGCGGTGACCTGGGCCCCCAATTCCTCGAAGACATAGGGGGCGGTGTGATAAGTGGCACCATTGGCGCAATCCACCACCAGTTTCAGTCCTCGCAAAGAAAAGGAGGACGGCAGGGTGCCCTTGCAGAATTCGATATAACGCCCGGCGGCATCCTCGACCCGCTTGGCCTTGCCCAGAGCGGCGGACTCGACCGTGGTCAGGGGTTGGTCCAGGGCCTCCTCGATGGCCAGTTCCACCTCGTCCGGCAGTTTATCGCCCGCGGCGGAGAAGAACTTGATGCCATTGTCATCATAGGGATTGTGCGAGGCACTGATGACGATCCCCGCGGCGGCGCGGAAGGTCCGGGTCAGATAGGCGATGGCGGGGGTGGGCATGGGGCCGAGCAGGCGGATATCGACCCCGGCCGCCACCAGACCCGCCTCCAGGGCGGACTCGAACATGTAGCCGGAAATCCGCGTGTCCTTGCCAATCAGCACCTTGCTACGACCGGCATGCCCCAGGACCCGGCCCGCCGCCCAGCCCAGTTTGACCATGAACTCCGGGGTGATCTGCCCCTCACCGACCCGTCCGCGGATGCCATCGGTACCGAAATACTTGCGCATGGCGCTTCCTTCACCTCAAATTAACGAGTGCCCATCAACTTTCCGGTTGCCGGCTGAAAGTTGAGATGCTGTGGTTATTAGAAAAGGGTAAAAGATAAGGCACATCCAAAAAGGCAACAACAAAGGCGTAAACCTTGGAAATCAGTCACCGCCAATGCTTGTAACATGAGGATACAGGGCCGAAAGTCTCCATCAGCATTTACTGCTACTACCCCACAACAGGCTTTGTGGAGGGGACTCAAGGATGCCTCTGCCTGGTCTGTTAGAGGCCTCTAGAAGCCATTACCCGACCCCCGGCAGTCCCGATCCCGCACCCGTCCTTGGCGCGGGGCCGGGCTCCCAGCCGCGCCCCGGGTGAGGGCAGTGGTCATGCCACCCGTAGCAGGGCCAGCGTCACCTGGAGCGCATCCCTGGTGGCGGCGACGTCGTGGACCCGGATCACCCTGGCCCCCCGCTCCACCGCCAGGACGGCCGCCGCCAGGCTGCCGGCCAGCCGCTCGCCCACCTCGCGCCCGGTAAGGGCGCCGATCATTGACTTCCGGGACAGGCCCACCAGCAGCGGCAGCCCCAGGGCGGCCAGGGTGGGGAGCCCCGCCAGGAGGGCGAGATTATGCTCCAGCGTCTTGCCAAAGCCGAAACCAGGGTCCAGCAGCAGGCGTTGGCGTGGGATACCGGCGGCCGCGCAGGCGGCCAACCGTTCTTCCAGAAAGGCGCTGACCTCCGCGACGGGATCGATATAGCAGGGCTCCCGCTGCATGGTCTCGGGGGTACCGCGCATGTGCATCAGGCATACGGGCACCGCCAGTTGCGCCGCGGCCGCCAGGGCTCCGGGACGCCGCAGGGCATAAATATCGTTGATCAACCCGGCGCCGGCGGCGACGGCCGCGCGCATCACCTCGGGCTTGCTGGTATCGACCGAGAGGGGCAGGTCCAGGCGACTGGCCAGGGCGGCGATGACCGGGACCACCCGATCGATCTCCTCCGCGACACTCACCTCCGCCGCGCCGGGGCGAGTGGATTCACCGCCAATGTCGAGGATATCGGCCCCTTCCGCCGCCAGGCGCTCGCCACACCGCAGGGCGGCATCGAGGGTGGCATGGCGCCCCCCATCGGAGAAGGAGTCCGGAGTAACGTTGATCACCCCCATGATCCGGGGACGACTCAGGTCCAGGGGCCGGCCGCCGCAATCAAGCGAACCGGGGCCGGCCAGGGCGGAGGAAGAGGCGGCGGCGGCAGCGGAGGCGTCTATGGCCGACCTCCAGACCGGTGAGCCGGCGCCCGGGCCAAAGCCTTAGGGAGGTCAGCCCCCCTCAGCCACTCAGCTTTGGGGAAGGAAATGGATTGTTTCACCGCCGCTCAGTGCTCGCTGGCGGGGCCGCCGATGGGTCCCTCCCCAGCGGCGCTGATCGTCGGACCCGAGGCCGATCCACCGCGGGGCCGGCGACCCTCGTCCTCGCTCCAGTCCTGGGGCGCGCGGGGCTTTATCCCCGCCATGATGTCGTCGATCTGATCGTGGTCGATGGTCTCGTACTTCATCAGGGCGTCGGCCATGGCATGGAGCTTGTCCAGATTGTCGGTCAAGAGGCGCCGCGAACGCTGGTAGTTGCGATCGATGATGTGACGGATCTCTTCATCGATGACATGGCTGGTCTCGTCGGAGACATTCTTGTGCTGGGTCACAGAGTGCCCGAGGAAGATCTCCTGCTCCTCCTCGCTATAGGTGAGGGGGCCCAGGCGCTCGGACAGGCCCCACTTGGTGACCATGTTGCGGGCGATGTCGGTGGCGCGATGGATATCGTTCTGGGCGCCGGTGGTGACGCTGTCGGCGCCGAAGATCAGTTCCTCGGCGATTCGGCCGCCGAAGAGGCTCGAAATCTGGGACTCCAGGCGCTGCTTGGTGTAGCTGTAACGATCCTCCTCCGGCAGGAAGAGGGTCACGCCCAAGGCCCGACCACGGGGGATGATGCTGACCTTGTGCACCGGATCGTGCTCCGGCACCAACCGGCCGACGATGGCGTGCCCGGCCTCATGATAGGCAGTGAGGCGCTTCTCGTCCTCGGACATGACCAGGGAGCGGCGCTCGGCGCCCATCATGATCTTGTCCTTGGCCTTTTCGAGATCATCCATGTCGACCAGGCGCTTGTTGGCGCGGGCGGCAAAGAGGGCCGCCTCGTTGACCAGGTTGGCCAGATCGGCCCCGGAGAAGCCCGGGGTGCCGCGGGCGATGACCGAGGCCTTCACATCGTCGGCCACCGGGATCTTGCGCATGTGCACCTTGAGGATCTGCTCCCGACCACGCACGTCCGGCAGGGGCACCACCACCTGGCGGTCAAAACGGCCGGGACGCAGCAGGGCCGGGTCGAGGACGTCCGGGCGGTTGGTGGCGGCGATGACGATGACGCCCTCGTTGCCCTCGAAGCCATCCATCTCCACCAGCAACTGGTTCAGGGTCTGCTCGCGCTCGTCGTGGCCCCCGCCCAGGCCGGCGCCGCGATGACGGCCCACGGCGTCGATCTCATCGATAAAGATGATGCAGGGGGCGTGCTTCTTGGCCTGCTCGAACATATCGCGCACCCGCGAGGCGCCGACGCCAACGAACATCTCTACGAAGTCCGAGCCGGAGATGGTGAAGAAGGGCACTTTGGCCTCGCCGGCGATTGCCCGCGCCAACAGGGTCTTGCCCGTACCCGGCGGGCCGACCATGAGCACCCCCTTGGGGATCTTGCCGCCCAGCTTCTGGAACTTGCTGGGGTCCTTGAGGAAGTCGACCATCTCCGTGACTTCCTCTTTGGCCTCGTCGGCCCCGGCCACGTCCTGGAAGGTCACCTTGACCTGATCCTCGGACAGGAGGCGCGCCCGGCTCTTGCCAAAGGACATGGCGCCCCGCCCCCCCATGCCGCCCTGCATCTGGCGCATGAAAAAGATCCACAGCCCGACCAGGATGAGCAGCGGGAACCAGTTGATGAACAGGGACATCAGCACACCCGGCTTCTCTGGCGGCTGGGCGTTGATAGCGACATCGTTCTTGAGCAACTCGCCCACCAGACCGTCGTCGTCAGGGGCGAAACTAGAAAACCGCTCCCCGGACTCCTTGACGCCCTCGATGGTGCGCCCGCTGATGGTCACCTCCTTGACTTCACCCTGGCGCACCAGTTCGATGAAGGAGGAATAGGGCATGGTCTTGGGCACCGCCCTGGTGGCCGTGAAGTTGTTGAACACGGACATCAGGACGATGGCGATGACCACCCAGAGCAACAGATTTTTCGCCATGTCATTCACGGCAGCAACCCTCTCGCGCCTCACCGGAGGCGAACATGTCGGCGGCGATTACACCTGATCCAAAGCGGTTCGTGGTTGAGCGAGCAGCGAACGAACGGGCACTCAAACCTATTGAACCGCATCATAACCGGAAAGTAGGGGTCAACCTAACCGTAAACCAGGCCCGGCGGCTCCTCTCGCGGTATCAGGTCCCGCGCCACCAGATAAAGTTCCCGACTTTCACGGCGCGAGGACTTGGGCTTGCGGATGTTTACCTGCCGGAAGTGGTGGCGCAGGGATTTAAGGTAGGCGTCGAAGCCCTCGCCCTGGAAGATCTTGACCACCAGGGTGCCGCCTGGCCGCAGGTGCCGCAGGGCGAAGTCGAGGGCGAGCTCACAGAGATAGATCAGCCGCGGCTGATCGGCGGCGGTACCACTCATGTTCGGCGCCATGTCCGACAGTACCAGGTCCAAGGGCTCGTGCCCCAGGGCCTCCCGCAAGCGGGTGAGGGGCCCCGCCTCGCGGAAATCCCCCTGGATGAAGGTCACCCCCGGCAGCGGGTCCATCGGCAGGATGTCCAGCGCCAGGACCCGCCCCTGGTCACCCACCAGGCGGGTGGCGACCTGGCTCCAGCCGCCGGGCGCGGCCCCCAGGTCGGCGACCCGCAGGCCCGGTCCCAGGAGCCGGTCCTTCTCCTGGATTTCCAGCAGCTTGAAGACGGCGCGGGAGCGATAGCCTTCCTGCTGGGCACGCTTGACGTATTCGTCGTTGAAGTGCCGGTCGAGCCACCGTCGGCTGCTCTTTGAGCGAGAAGCGGCTCCGGGGCCTACGGGCTTGGCATTGGGCTTAGGGTCGGTCCTGGACGTGGGGTCGGACTTGGACTTGGGGCTGGTCCTGGACTTGGGCCTGGGGTTCGGCTTGGAGGGCTGGGAGGGCATGGTCGGGATCAGGAGCGCCTCAGGAACTGGCCGCCAGGCGTGCCGCCTCCTCGACGTCCACCGCGACCAGCCGGGAGACGCCGGGCTCGTGCATGGTGACCCCCATGAGGTGATCGGCGATCTCCATGGTGACCTTGTTGTGGCTGATGAAGATGAACTGTACCTGGTCCGACAGGGAGCGGACCAGTTCGCAGAAGCGCCCGACGTTGGCGTCATCCAGGGGGGCGTCCACCTCGTCGAGCATGCAGAAGGGCGCCGGATTGAGCTGGAAGATGGCGAAGACCAGGGCGACGGCGGTCAGGGCCTTCTCGCCGCCGGAGAGCAGGTGGATGCTGGAATTGCGCTTGCCGGGCGGCCGGGCCATGACCGCGACACCGGTCTCCAGCAGATCCTCGCCCGTCAGCTCCAGGTAGGCATGCCCCCCGCCGAAGAGCCGCGGGAAGAGCTGTTGCAGGCCCTGGTTGACCTGGTCGTAGGTGTCCTTGAAGCGCCCCCGGGTCTCGCGGTCGATGCGTCGAATGACCTGCTCCAGGGTCTCCAGGGAGCGGCTGATATCCTCGTGCTGGGCGTCGAGGTAGTGCTTGCGTTCGGACTGGGCCTGGAACTCGTCGATGGCCGCCAGGTTGATATTGCCCAGCCGGGCGATGCGCTGGCCGAGCTGCTCCAGCCGGCCCTGCCAGGCCGCCACCTCCGCGCTGGGGTCGGAGAGGGCCGCCAGGACGGCGGCGGGGTCCAGGGTCAGCTCCCTGAGTTGCTCCTCCAGGGTGCGGCGCAGCACCAGGCACTCCTGACGCGCCAGGCGCAGGCCGTCGAGGCTGGCGCTGGCCGCCCGGTGGGCCTCCTCGATCTGATGGCGCTCCTGCTCCAGGTGGCGGACCGCCTGATCCAGGCCCTCCAGCCGATCGCGGGCCTGACCCAGGGCCGCCTCCGCCTCCAGACGCAAACCAAGCTGCTCCTTGAGGGCGTCCTCCTGTTCTGCCAGGGGCTCGACCAGCTCCTCCAGGGTCTGACGGACCTCCTGGACGCGCTCGGCGAGATGGGCGCCCTGTTCCCGGGCCCGCTCCAGGCCCCGCTCCAGGGCCTCGCGGCTGGCGCGGCGGGACTCGATGCCGATCCGCAGGCGATGCTCCCGGTCGCGCCAGTCGCGCTCCTGGGCACGGGCCTCGGCAACCGCGGCCCGCAGGCCCTCCCGCTGGCCGGCCAGCACCTCACGGCGCTCCACCTGGATCTCCACGGCCTCCAGGGCCGCGTGCAGTCGCTCGCGGGCCTCGGCCATCTCCTCGAAGGCCGCCTCCAGGTCATCGCGCAGCTCGTTCCCTTCGGCGGCCAGGGCCTGGCGCCGGTCGTTCCGATGTTCCAGGCGAGCACGCCGACCGCTGAGGTCGGCGCGAACCTGGGACAGGCCCCGCTCCGCCGCTGTGATCCGGCCCTGCAGGGCCTCGCGTTCGCTCTCCAGGGCGCGATGCCGCTCCCGACCTTGCTCCAGGGCCGCCGCCAGGGACGCGACCTGGCCTTCCAGTGCGAGCAGTTCCGCCTCCAGGGCCTTGAGCGCCTCGCCCCGGGCCAGGACACCGCCCAAGGGGTTGTCCCGGGCCGAGGTACGCAACCAGTTGGCACCGACCAGTATCCCCTCCGGGGTCACCAGGGCCTGGCCGGGGGCCAGCCCGGCACGTTCCGCCAGGGCCTGGTCCAGGGTCGCCGCTGGGTAGGTGGTGCCGAGCAGGCCCTGCAGGGGCCAGGGGCACTCGACCTGATCGAGGAGCGAGCCCCTGGGATGCCCGCCCGAGACATCAGCCTCCGATACTCCGGTTTCCCGGGGCGGGTGTGCTCGTTCAGACTCATCACACCCAAGGCGGGCTTCGGCGGCACCCGGTGCAGACCTGCTCACTCCCTCCGGCCGTGTAGGGTAGGGTTGGGGAGAGGAGATCTGACGTTCAAACCCCTCACGCCCCAGGATGGTTTCGGCGGCACAGGGTGCTGACCCTCCTGCCCTCTCCCCCCCGGCGGGGGAGGGTTGGGGAGAGGGGGTCTGAATGGCTACGAGCGGTTCATCCCCGGTGGTAAAGCGGATGGCGGCGACCGGGGACTGCCGGTCGAGGATGGCCAGTGCCCCGCTGGCGGCCCCCAGGGCACCGGCGTGACGTTCCAGATTAGTGGTGCATACCGCCTTGAGATGCGGACCCAGGACCGCCTCCACCGCCGGTTCCCATCCGGACGCGACCTTGAGTACCTCCAGAAGCCGGGGGGCCGCGGCCAGCCCCTGGTCAGCCAGCCAACGGACGGTCTCCCGATCGTTATCCGCTAGCGCGGCCTCCTGCAGGGCGGTGAGGGAGGCCTGCCGACCGCGGGCCGCCTGTAATTGGGTGCGGGCGCTATCCAGGCGCTGGGTAAGGTCGCGCCGTGCCGCCTCCTGCTCCCCCAGAGCCACCGCGATCCGATCGCGGTCGGCGGCAAAGACGTCGAACTCCACCATCAAGCCCGCTTCCCGGGACTCGAGGTCATTGAGTTGAACCGCCAACTCGCTGGTATCCAGGCGACTCAGTTCTTCTTCCAGGCGGGCCAGGCGTGCCTGATCCCGTCCCAGGCGCTGTTCCAGGTGGTTGATGCGGGCACGCTCCACTTGGGACTGCTGGGTGGGGCCCGCCGCCTCGCGGTTGAAGTCATCCCATTGCGCCTCCCAGGCCTTGAGGGCGACCTCCGCCGCCTCGACACGCGCGCTGGCGGCCTCGCGACCCTCCTCCGCCTCGGCCAGGGCGGGCTCCTCCTCTCCCTGTCGTTCCTCCAATTCGGCCAGGGTGCCCTCATCATGCGCCAGCAGCCGTTCGACCTCAGTAAGCTCCCGCTGAAGGCGTGCCAACTCCTGCTCCTGGCGGCGGCGGTGCTCACGGGCGAACTGGATGCCCTGTTCGAGGCGGGCGATCTCCGCCCCCACGCCGTAGTAATGGCCCTGAACCCGATTGAAGGCCTCCGAGGCGTCCGCGAAGGCGGCACGCCGCTCCTCGATGTCCGCCTCCAGGTGCCGCTGCCGGGCCGTGTTGGCGGCAAAGGCGGTTTCCCGTTCGCCAAGCACCTGGTCACGTTCGGCCAGTTCCTGGTCCAGGGCACGCCAGCGCAGAGCCTTAACCTCGGCACTCAGGAGCCGCTCTTCCTCCTTGAGGCGTTTGTACTTTTCCGCCGTGGCGGCCTGGCGCTCCAGATGCAGCAGTTGTTTGGCGACCTCTTCGCGCAGGTCGTTGAGGCGATCCAGATTTTCCCGGGTGTTGCGGATGCGGGTCTCCGTCTCGCGGCGGCGCTCCTTGTACTTGGAGATGCCCGCTGCCTCCTCCAGGAAGAGGCGCAGATCCTCGGGGCGCGCCTCGATGAGGCGGGAGATCATGCCCTGCTCGATGATAGCGTAGCTGCGCGGTCCCAGGCCGGTGCCAAGGAACAGATCCTGGATATCCCGGCGCCGGCAGCGGGCGCCGTTAAGGAAGTAATTGGACTGACCGTCGCGGCTGACCTGGCGCTTGACGGCGATCTGGGCATACTTGGCGTACTCGCCCCCAGCCGCGCCATCGCTATTGTCGAAGAGGAGTTCGATGCTGGCCAGGCCGACGGGCTGGCGGCTGGTGGAGCCGTTGAAGATGACGTCGGCCATGGACTCTCCGCGCAGCATCTTGGCCGAGGACTCACCCATGACCCAGCGCACGGCATCGATGACATTCGACTTGCCGCAGCCATTGGGGCCGACGATACCGCACAGATTGCTCGGAAAAAGCACGGTGGTGGGGTCCACGAAGGACTTGAAACCGGCAAGTTTGATCTTTTCCAGGCGCATCGGGGAAAGATACAGGACCCCGGGTGTCAGGGCAAAGCAACACCCGCCCCTTCATGGTCTGCTGTGTAATGCAACTTTCACTACGGAGATAACCAACGTCACGGCTCGTCCATGGCGGTCAGGTTTCAGACGGGCTTGGTGGGGATGTTGGTTCGATTGCGGCAGCGGCAGTGTGGGCGCGGGTGGGGTCGGGTCAACTGTGAAGTCTATTCTAGTTCAGGCAGTTAACCTAACCGCCATGCCATGGGGCTCCACAACCCGCAATATGAGTCTCTGACTGTTACCTAAAGGGTAATCAGCGACCATGGCGCGCACCTGACCCGTCCCTGAGAGAAATTCCTCAATAATTGACCCGGTTGGCCGCAAGAAGGCTCTGGTAGACTGCGGGATGATCTTTCCACCGAGTAGCAGGCCATGCCGAGCGTCCCAAGTCGAGAATTGGACACCTTTCCCAACCCGGCCCCGGAGCGCGATTACACCATTCGCATCCAGATCCCGGAATTCACCTGTCTCTGCCCCAAGACGGGGCAACCGGACTTCGCGGAACTCACCCTCGAATACGTCCCGGATGAGCGCTGCGTGGAACTTAAGGCCCTGAAGCAGTACATCTGGTCCTATCGGGACGAAGGCGCCTTTCATGAGGCGGTCACCAATCGGATCCTGGATGATCTGGTTGGGGCTACCAGCCCGCGCTTCATGCGTCTCAGCGGCAAATTCAATGTCCGGGGCGGGATTTACACCAGGGTGGTCGCCGAACATCGGGCGCCGGACTGGGTAGCTCCGAGCCCGGTGCATTTGCCATAAGCCCGCGAAGCAAGCCATTTGCTCCCCGGCAGGCCACGGAAGGGAGTAACCGCCTTGCCTTCTCTCCAGAGCCAAGCACCCCATCCAGGTAAGGCCGGGCAAGAAATTTGCTTTACCTACGCTGCAGCCCTCCTTTGATCAGGAGGGCGGGCCATACCTGGGGTCATCTCTACCCAAACGGAACGCTTCCCGTATTCCATAAGACCCTTCGCGCCCTGGGCGGGCTTCGGCGGCACAAGCTGCTGATTCGCCTCCTCCCTACCCCCTGGTGGCGGGTTGAGGACAGGGGGTCTATACGGTTAAGCGCTCCCCGACCTTGACCGCCAAGGCGGTAAGGACCTCCCTGGGGCATTCTCATCACCATCAGCCAACCTTGTTACGGAGATTCTTATGGGTACCGTTGACCTGAGTTATCTGGGCATTAGCCCGGACGTCACCTGTTTTCGCTGGCCTACCCCCCGACTGGTGGAAGAGGCCGTCAAAAACCGTGAAGGGCATCTGCTCCACCACCTGGCCTTCGCGGTGCGGACCGGTCATACCGGTCGCTCGCCCAAGGACCGCTTCATCGTCACTGACGGGACGACCCGGGACAAGGTTCAATGGAACAACATCAATCAGGCCATCAGCGAGGAGGCCTTCGATGGCGTGTTCAAACACGTCCAGCAGTATGTTCGCGCCTACAACCTCTATGTCCAGGATGTGTTCGCGGGGGCCGACTCGCGCTACCGCATCCCGGTGCGGTTCATGGGGACATCCGCCTGGCAGGCGCTGTTCGTCCGCAACATGTTCATCCTGCCCTCGGACGCGGAACTGCCGGGATTCCAGCCGGCATGGAACATCATCGGCCTGCCCAACCTCGGCCTTGACGAGCCCACGGCTCGGGAACTGGGCCTCCAGTCCAATGATTTCATCCTGCTCAACTTCAGCCGCCGGCTGATCCTCATCGGCGGCACGGGCTATGCCGGGGAGATCAAGAAGTCCATCTTCACCGTCCTCAACTACCTGATGCCGGAGCAAGGGGTCCTCCCCATGCACGCCTCGGTCAACGTTGCCCCCGAGGGCGCGGTCACCGTCTTCTTCGGGCTCTCCGGTACCGGCAAGACCACCCTGTCCATGGACCCGGATCGCCTCTTCCTCGGCGACGACGAGCACGGGTGGAGCGAGGACGGGGTCTACAATTTCGAGGGAGGCTGCTACGCCAAAACGATCCGGCTGTCGGCCAAGGATGAGCCCCTCATCTATGCCGCCACTGAGCGGCACGGTACGACGGTGGAGAACGTTGCCTGGGATCCCCTGACCCGACATATCGACTACGATGATGGTGGCTACACCGAGAACGGCCGGGCCTCCTTCTCCATCGAGGCCATCCCCAATGCCATTGCCTCCGGAACGGCTGGTCACCCCTCCTGCATTATCTTCCTGACGGCCGATGCCTTTGGTGTCCTTCCCCCCGTGGCACGCCTCTCGCCGGAGCAGGCCGCCTATCACTACAGCATGGGCTACACCGCCAAGGTGGCGGGCACCGAGCGGGGGGTCAAGGAACCGGAACCCGTCTTCAGCGCCCTTTACGGCGAACCCTTTTTTCCCCGGCCCCATGCCATTTATATAAACCTCTTCATGGAGAAGCTGCGCCAGCACCAGGTCCCGGTCTGGCTGGTTAACACGGGCTGGACGGGCGGTAAATATGGCGTGGGCAAACGGATCGACATCCCCGTCACGCGGGCGATCATCCGGGCCATTCAGAGTGGGGAACTGAACCAGGTGGCCTTCGAGACCAACCCGGTCTTCGGCTTCGAGGTACCCAAGCATTGTCCCGGCGTACCCGACGCCATCCTCGACCCGGCCTCGACCTGGAGCGACCCGGCGGCTTACGCCCTAGAGCAGCAGGCTCTGGCCCGGTTCTTCGTGGATCGAGCCGCCAAGCTCAATCTGCCAGCGGCCGTGTTGGCCCAGAATCCGCGGCTTTAAAGATCACAACCGCTCGGCATCCTTCTCGTACTGGTAAATCCGGATCGGCATCCTACCCGCACCATTCTGCGGTGCGGGTAGGTGCACATGAAGAAACTAAGTCGGACAGTCTCCTAGGCGCGGATAGCGTTCCCAGAGACCCTGGTGATCAGCCGAGTTGGGAGAGATCGCGGACCGCCCCGCGAGCGGCACTGGTGGTCAGGGCCGCGTAGGCCTGCAAGGCGGCCGACACCTCACGCCGGCGATCACGGGGACGCCAGGCCTCCACCCCGCGCGCTGCCATGGCGCGATGACGTTCTTCCAGCGTGGCCCCATCGACTAGCAGTTCGACGCGGCGGTTGGGAATGTCGATCCTGATCCGGTCGCCATCTTCCACCAGGGCGATGGTCCCACCCTCCGCCGCCTCTGGGGAGACATGGCCGATGGACAGCCCCGATGTCCCCCCTGAAAAACGCCCATCGGTAATCAGGGCACAGGCCTTGCCTAGGCCCTTGGACTTCAGATAGCTGGTGGGGTAGAGCATCTCCTGCATTCCGGGGCCACCCTTGGGCCCCTCGTAACGGATTAGGACCACCTCGCCGGGCAGCACCCGGTCCGCGAGAATGGCCTCCACCGCCGCTTCCTGGCTCTCGAAGATGCGTGCTGGCCCCTCAAACCTGAGATTGGACTCATCCACACCCGCCGTCTTGACGATACAGCCATGCTCCGCGAGATTGCCGAACAGCACGGCCAACCCACCATCCTGACTGTAGGCATGGGCGAGGTCGCGGATGCAGCCCGTTTGGCGATCCAGATCCAGGCTGTTCCACTGCCGGGATTGGCTGAAAGCCACTTGCGTTGGGACCCCCCCGGGGGCGGCCAGGTAGCGCTCCCGGGCCACTTCGCTAGCCGGGCGGGCAATGTCCCAGTCATCCAGGGCCGCGGCCAGAGTCGGACTGTGAACGGTCGGAACCTCGCCGTGGATCAGGCCGGCACGATCGAGTTCGCCGAGAATACCGAAGACACCACCGGCACGATGGACATCCTCCATGTGGTATTTCTGGGTAGCGGGAGCGACCTTACACAGATTCGGAATGCGTCGACTCAGCCGGTCGATGTCAGCCATGCCAAACTGAACGCCAGCCTCATGGGCGGCGGCCAACAGGTGCAAGACCGTGTTGGTCGACCCCCCCATGGCGATATCCAGGGCCATGGCGTTTTCAAACGCCAGACGACTGGCGATAGTACGCGGCAGTACCTGCTCGTCGTCCTCCTCGTACCAGCGCCGGGCCAGGGAGACGATCAGCCTTCCCGCTTCAAGGAAGAGTTCCTTACGGGCGGCGTGGGTCGCCAGTAAGGACCCGTTGCCCGGCAGACTCAATCCCAAGGCCTCGGTCAGGCAATTCATGGAGTTGGCGGTGAACATTCCCGAGCAGGAACCGCAGGTGGGACAGGCGGAACGTTCATATTCCTGAACCTGGGCATCGCTCGCGACCGGGTTGGCCGCCGTCACCATTGCATCGACCAGATCCAGATGGATTTCGGACCCTTGGGCAATGACCTTCCCTGCCTCCATGGGGCCGCCAGAGACAAAGATTGCGGGAATATTCAGGCGCAAGGCGGCCATGAGCATCCCGGGGGTTATCTTGTCGCAATTGGAGATGCACACCAGGGCATCCGCGCAATGGGCGTTGACCATGTATTCCACGGAATCGGCGATGATGTCCCGGGACGGCAGGGAGTAGAGCATGCCACCATGCCCCATGGCGATCCCGTCATCAATGGCGATGGTATTGAATTCCTTGGCAACCCCACCCGCTTTTTCGATCTCAAGCGCGACCAATTGCCCCATGTCCTTCAAATGCACGTGTCCTGGGACGAATTGGGTGAAGGAATTGGCAACCGCGATGATGGGTTTGCTGAAATCGGCGTCGGTCATGCCGGTGGCGCGCCATAGGGCACGAGCACCGGCCATGTTCCGACCCTCGGTCGTGGTACGGGAACGATAACGGGGCATTGGGTTCTCCAGCTGTTTAATTTCCAAGCTCAGGCTGGCCGCTAGGCTGATAGCAACCCGGCAACACAGAGGGGGGAAATTCTACTGGAAGCAGTAGCACCTGGCTCGGATGCCAGCTTAGGCTACTCGCTAGGCGAAGAATTGAAGGTATCGAATCGGAAGGGTGCCGCCATGAGGCCGGCCTGCGTTTGCAACAGTACGCGCGCTTCCCAGGTCATCCGATTACGCACGCAGACCGGTAAAGTAGCCTCTCCTTGCCAAAGACCATCCCCCACGGGCTGAAGGGAGACACGGTTGTAACCCATGTTCATGTCGGTACCGGCGAAGTCAACCGCCATGGAGAGGGGTGTAAGGCCGTCAACCTGAGCGACCAAGGCAAGTGGCCTCAACACGGGTAGAGACCTGGGCTGGATGCCGAAACGGATTTTGCCTTGCCCCTCCGGCAGGATTGCGGTGCAATCGCCTTGACGCAAGTCACAATCGGGCATCAAGGGCGCCACGGCAATGATCCGGGGAAACAGAATTGGCCAGACGGTGTATAGGGCCAGCAGTGTCCCTCCCACGGCAAGCACGATCACCAAGGCCCAGAGGGACCGTTTCATCATATTAAAAAAACCCCTGAAGTTTTTTTTGGCCCAGAAAAACAAAACCCCGACGTCTGAAGAGACGCCGGGGTTGGGGGATAAGGACCTGGCGGTGACCTACTTTCACATGGGGAGGCCCCACACTATCA
>JADHED010000085.1_pt1 | contig 128887 bp, 119 predicted proteins | sample 8952041 | NCBI WGS metagenome assembly JADHED01 (sample SAMN16124423, study PRJNA663239) | bioreactor sludge metagenome | isolation source: sludge (control) | place: India:Bengaluru | collected 2018-09-08 | reverse complement strand
AATGCGCCAGTTTTATGTCGGCAGATTTGCGCCGGTTTCACGCCGGCGCCGACAGAGGGGGGGGAGAGGAGGCAGTCATGAAGATGAATTATAGTAACTACTCGCCCGGCTCGCAGGCTTTTCGCTAATGGCGGGTAACCGGTAGAGGGGAGCCGCTTGACATCATAGCGCCGTGAGCCTATGGTAGCGCGCCAAGACCGGCGGACGGAGCGAGCGCGTTGGGCAGTTGGTTTGGATCGAAAGCGACCTCGGGGTTGTGTCAGCCGATCATCGCGCTGATGCCGCCGCACGACACCTATATCGAAACCCACCTCGGGGGTGGGGCGATCATGCAGCGCAAGCCGCCGGCGCGCCACAACATCGGCATCGACCGCGATGCGCGTGCGCTGGAGCGGTTCGAATGCGACTACCCGGTCGAGAAGATTCACGGCTGCGCCCACCGGTTTCTGGCTGAGTACCTATTCACCGGCCGGGAGTTGGTCTATAGCGACCCGCCGTATCTGACCGCCACCCGCAGTTCGAGTCGGCGTTACCGCTACGACTACACAGAGCGGGACCATCTCGAGCTGCTCGAGCGGCTCCAGCAGCTGCCTTGTCCCGTCATCCTCTCCGGCTACCCCTCGGCCCTGTACGACGCGCACCTGGGGGGGTGGCAGACGCTGGAGTTGCAGGTCATGAACCAGGCCGGGGTGCGCACCGAGAAGCTGTGGTTCAACTTCACCCCGCAGCGGCTGTTCTGGGCCAGTTTCGCCGGCAAGAACTTCACCGATCGCCAGCGCATCAAGCGCAAGGCGGACAACTGGGCGCGGCGCTACCGGGACCTGCCCCCGGCGGAGCGCCTCGCCGTGCTGGCGGCGGTGATGGCCGTCGAGGCCGCCGACGGCTGAGCCGATGCCCCAGGTCGAGAAAGCCTCCCTGCGCGCGGAGTTCGACGCCCTCAAGGGCCGGTTCGAACGTCTGTGCGCCGACGGCCAGTTGGGCGCGGAGGGCCGCGCCCTCGTCGAGGCGCTGTTGCTGCTCTTCGAGCTGGTGCTGGCGGTGTTCATGGAGAAGCACACCGCCAAGAACAGCCAGAACTCCAGCCTCCCGTCGTCGCGGACGGACAAGACCGACGACGCCGACACCCAGGCCGGCGCCAAGGCCAAGGGGCGCTCCGCGCGCCACACCCGCAGCGATAATACCCGCACGGTCGAGACCGTCACGGTCATCCCCGTCACCGCCTGCGACCACTGTGGCGAGGATCTCCGCGACGTTCCTGCCCAGGGCGGCGAGCGGCGGACGCGCATCGACATCGTCTTCGAGAAGGTTGTCAGCCACGTCGAGGCGGAGATCAAAGCCTGTCCCCACTGTGGGCAGCAGACCAAGGGGGCCTTCCCGCCGGACCTGGCCGGTCCCCGGCAATACGGTCCCGGCCTCAAGGCCTACGTCCTCCATCTGCTCGTCGCCCAGATGGTCGCCCTCAAGCGGGTGCAGCAGACGGTGCAGACCCTGATCGATGAGGTCATCGCCGAGGCGACGATCCTGTGCTACGTGATGCAGTTGTACCGGGCCCTCGCCGCCTGGGAGCAGGCCGCCATCGAGCAGATGCTTGCCCAGCCCACCCTGCACGTCGACGAGACGTCCCTGCGGGTCGCGCGCAAGAACCACTGGATCCACGTCTACGCCGCCGGGGACATCACCCTGAAGTTCCTCCACCCCAAACGCGGTCTGGAGGCCATCACGGCCATCGACATCATTCCCCGCTATGGCGGGGTCATCGTCCACGACTGCTGGGCCTCCTACCTCGCCTATGATCACTGCGGCCATGGCCTGTGCGGCGCGCATCTGTTGCGGGAACTGACCTTCGTGGTCGAATCCAACGCTTATCGCTGGGCGATGAACATCAAGCGCCTGCTCCAGGAGACCTGCGCCCGCGTCGCCGAGCGACCCGACAAGTGCCTCACCGACACCGAGTACCGCCATCTGCGCAAGCGCTACCGCAATCTCCTTACCCGCGGCGCCCGGGAACTCCCGCCCATTCCGCCCCGACAGGACGGTAAACGCGGGCGCCTCGCCAAGTCCGATGCCCACAACCTGTGGGAGCGGCTCAAACGTTACGAGGACGCCGTCCTGCTCTTCGCCAAGCAGCCCCAGGTCCCCTTCACCAATAACCGTGCTGAGCGGGATTTGCGCATGAGCAAGGTCAAGCAGAAGGTCTCCGGCTGCTTTCGATCCTTCCAGTACGCCCAAGCCTATTGCCGCATCTCCAGCTACCTTCAGTCCATGGCCTACCGCGGCTATAACCCGCTCGTCGCGATCCAAATGGCGCTCTCCGGGCAGATTTATGCGGAGGGGAGCGAGTAGTTACGAATTATAAACCCGCCGCCGTCATCATGACTTTTTTGGTGTGGAGTTTGGCGGGCGCACTCTTTGGCGGCTTGTTTGCCGCTCTCTATGGTCTCTTATTGTTGAGTGAACTGTCGCCCTGGCTGGCGGTACTGCTCGGCACGCTCATCGCCGCGGTCACCACGACTGCCTTCTACAGCTCCATGCCCTTGGCCCTGGCCGGGAGCATGGCGGGAGTGCTGGGTTCCGTCGGGAGCCTGATGGCAGAGGGCACGGGGGTCGATCTGACCCTCATTACCGGGGTGGCGGGGGCCGTTGGTCTAGTTACCGGTTCCCTATATGCCTGGCTGAGCCAGGCTGGGGAGCGACCGCTGGCGGAGAGTTTGGCCGGGCTGGTTTGCGGCCTGGTGGCGGGAGGTCTCCTGGCCCTGATTCTGGCCCTAATAGGTCCGATACTGGCCATGGTGGCAATGGCGGCCCTGATAGTAGCCGTGGTGGGGGGGCTCTTTCAAATCACGGAAAAATACCTGGTTAGTCATATCGTCCGCTGGTGCCCCCACATGGTTTCGGCGCCGGTGGTGGCGGCGGTGGTCGCCGCGGTCCTCGGCGCGAGTTTCTGGATCATGGGCAGCACTTCCGGGCTGGGCCCCAGTTTGGGGTCCAGCCCGGAGGGCATTTTGAACGAAATTCCCAGCGGCATGCTTGGTGGACTGATCGGTGGCGCCGTAACCAGTATCCTGCTGGAATTCCTCGGCGCCCACCTGGAAGATCACGAGCAGGCTTTATAGCCCAACTTACATACAGTTACCGTAAATCTCCGTGAGCCTATTTCGTGATCTGGATCTGATCGAAATAAACGGTCGTCGTCTGGTTGCTGAGCACCTGGATTTTCAACCGTTTGATCAAATTCGGATTACCCAGTTGTGTATTGGTAAGAGCGATATAAGTCCAGGTATTTGCTTGCAGGGTTCGGGTGTTGATGCTCGCGGAATCCCCCGTGTCCTGAGACAGTGCCGATATATCCAATGAGATGGCAACCGGACTATAAGCCCAGAAGTTCAACGTCGAGGTGGGTGATAGGGGTATCCCGCTGGCATGTCGGAGCGAAAGTCCACCCCAGGCACCGAAATCAGTTCGCGCCGAACGTTTGCCGACTTTCACCGGGCGGGAATTGGCAAAATTCACCTTCGCGTCCCAGGACCAATTGGCCCAACCCGTTCCCAGTGCGTCCGCGTAGGCGATGGTATTGGACTTGGGGCATGCCAATGTCTTGAAGGTTAATGAATTGGAGGGCGCGGAGATGTTGCCAGCAGCATCGAAAGATTTCAGGGTCAGTGAATAACTTGTGCCACAGTTAAGACTTGTAAGAGTGGCCTTGGTTCCACTGAGGTTGGAAGCTAGCAACTTGTCGCCATTAAATAGATTATATCCGGACACCCCGACGTTGTCGGTTGCAGCCTTCCACGATAGCGCGGCCCCCGTGGAATTAATGTTTGTGGCTGTCAAACCACTAGGGGGTGTGGGTGGTTGGTTATCGGGGCCATTGGGAGAGACACTTACTAGGCGTGCCAGTAACTGGACATAGGCTGCCTGGGTATAAATCGCCGGTTCGGTAATCTCCCAAGGAATCTCGTACCATGGGCCATTCCAGTCCTTGTAGGCCTTCTGAGGGGGTTGGTCGGCGATGCCGGAGAGAGGGCCCGAGTAGTATTTGTTTGGTCCGCCAGTCACAAACCCGGGCGGGGGACCGAACAGAGAGTTTTCGGCATTATCCCACTCGGTACCGTTGTCGAACCAGGCGTGGTATATCTCATTGACGGAGGATTCCGCCCCGAAAGACCACATATTCGACAACATAACCAGGCCCAAGGGGTTGACCCCGTGCAGCCAATGCAAATGGGCCTCAGCGACCTCCCGGTAACCTGGGGCATTTTCCGGGTTGATGCCAAAAGTTATGAAATCAACATTGAGATTGCCCGCATTCGCGCGGACTTGATTGTGGCCCCAGTGATACTGGGAATCAGGTAGATAGGCGCGATAAAGGTCAGTACCCGCATCATAATCTTCGATGGACATGACGTCGTTCTGAATTGCCTTCTGGCTGAGGATGCTGGAGGCTACGCTCGGGGTGACCCCGGGAAGGCTGGTAAAGCGAAGTAAGGCTACTTGCGTAGTCGCCCAGTAAGGACCCCACCAGTAGACGCCGTAGGGGGGGAGCCAAATATAATTTTGTTCAACGAATGTGCGATATTCGGTTTTCCCAGTCGCCTCGTACAAGTAGATCGCCGCGATCAGGGCGCTGGACAACTGTTCATCGACATCTGCGTCGGCGTCGCCGGATTTGATGTCGCCGTCATCGCAATCGGTCTCGAAGCTAGTGAAATTTTCTGTCGTCGCTTTAGCCCGATTCCAGGCAATTTGGGCGCGGTTGAGCAAGCTGTTACCATATTCCGCCACGGCGTGTATCTCACGGAAAACAACTCCCGCCGCAGCGAACATGGCACTGCCCGAGAGAGTGGATGAGGTGCATTCGGGCAGGTAATAACGTGCCCGGGTATCGGTGCTGGGTGGTGAAGCTTGCCCGTCGAAGTTGTCTGAACCCACCTTAAGGAGTAGTCCGCCAGTGGCGGTGGCATCCTGCATCCGCTGGAGAAAATCGAGTTCCCATTTGATTTCGTCGATGAGGTCGCTGACCCCATTTCCGGACTCGGGGATACCGAAATCATCGCCAAAAACTGCCGCATTCATCCGGTAGGCTTCCAGAAGTTGAATGACTGCCGATTCAGCGAAGGTTACGTATTTATTGGTATCCCCGGCGTCCATCCAGCCGCCATGAAGGTCACGGGCCGTGCTCGAATCGCCTTTAGCCCAACGACTGGTGGCGTTGCGGTCCTGATCGGGTCCCTCGTAGGCTGAGTCATCTTGCCAATTGGTCCCCGCGTATGGCTCTATTTTCGTGATGTTAAGACGCTGATAGAAGAAGACCCTGACTGCCTGCTTGAGGGTTGAGTCGTAAACACTGGAACCAATCTCGAAGCGCCCTGATCCAACGCTATTGACTCTATCCCAAATATAGTAAGTACCAGGCGTGGTTAAGTCCGAAAAGTCGAAATACCAGCCTTTGTCGCCCGACTGTGTATGGGTTGCACCGCTCTTCCATGCCTGGAGGGTGCCGGAAAACATCACGGCATCATCCGAGCAGCGCCGTACCTGGTAGTCATCCGTACCGCTCCCTGGACTGAATGCGGCATCGGCATTGAATCCAACCTGGGGGTCGACGATGACGGCTACTTTGCGCATGCTTTCAAGATAGCCAAATTGATCTACCTTGATGTGGGGGGTGGTGCTGGCGGGAACCGCAAAGGTCTCGGCAGCAAAAAAATAGTAGAAAAGCAGCGCGATGGTTAAGGCATGCCTCATCGTAATGCCCTCACGAACAAAGGAGACCAATAATGACGTCCTAATCGGGTATGTCCTGGGGGGGAAAGAGGGCCCTGCAAGCGGCGCCGGTTACCCACTTAGGTTATGCTAATAGATTGGGGGTAACTGGACAAGTATCGGGAAAGGCCCGCTGCACAAGGTTCTGCGGCAGGGCGGAAAATACTCCCCCGGCGGACTTGGCCTTTTCCGGGAAACCAAGATCACGTTTCCTGATAGTTAGTTAGCCGGTAACTTTTTTAAATTGTCTACCAGTAGATCTCGGCCACCCCTGCCGCAGAGGCAGAGGTTGGTGACGGACTCTCAGTCCCCGCAGGAGGGCAGGCCGGAGAGGGCCATGGCGATCTCGGAGTCGTCGTAGGTCAGTTCCTGAAGCTTGCCGGCCATGAAGTCCTGATAGGACGGCATGTCGAGCAGGCCGTGGCCGCAGAGGTTAAAGAGGATGGTCTTGGCCTCGCCGCTCTCCCGGCACTTCTCCGCCTCGTCAATGGCGGCGCAGACGGCGTGGTTGGCCTCCGGCGCCGGCAGGATGGCCTCGGCCTGTGCAAAGCGCAGGCCGGCGGCGAAGGTCTCCAGTTGGGTGTAGGACCGCGGGGCGATATAGCCCAGCTTAGTCAGATGGCTGATCTGGGGCGCCATGCCGTGGTAGCGCAGGCCACCGGCGTGGAAGCCTGGGGGAATGAAGGTGGAGCCCAGGGTGTACATCTTGACCAGGGGCGTGAGGTGGGCGGTGTCGCCAAAGTCATAGGCGAACTTGCCCTTGGTCAGGGTCGGGCAGGCGGAGGGCTCGACGGCGATGAACTTCATGTCGCCACCCTCGCGCAACTGCTTGCCGAGGAAGGGGAAGGCCAGGCCGGCGAAGTTGCTGCCGCCACCGGTGCAGCCGATGACCAGATCCGGCCAGTCGCCGGCCATCTCCAGTTGCTTCATGGACTCCAGACCGGTGACGGTCTGGTGCAGCAGGACGTGGTTGAGGACGCTGCCGAGGGCGTATTTGGTGTCCTCGCGTTGCACGGCCATCTCCACCGCCTCGCTGATGGCGATCCCCAGGCTACCGTTGCTGTCCGGGTGCTCGGCGAGGATGGCGCGACCAGAGGCCGTGGTGTCGGAGGGGCTGGGGGTGACGGTGGCGCCGAAGGCCTCCATGAAGGCGCGGCGGTAGGGCTTCTGGAAGTAGCTGACCTTGACCATGAAGACAATGATCTCCAGGCCGAAGAAGTTGCCGGCCAGGGCCAGGGAGGAGCCCCACTGACCGGCGCCGGTCTCGGTGGTGATGCGCTTGACGCCCTCGATCTTGTTATAGAAGGCCTGGGCGATGGCGGTGTTGGGCTTGTGGCTGCCGGCGGGGCTCACGCCCTCGTATTTGTAATAGATCTTGGCCGGGGTATTCAGGGCCTTTTCCAGGCGGCGGGCGCGGAAGAGGGGGGAGGGGCGCCACTGGCGGAAGATGTCGCGGACCGGTCCGGGGATCTCGATCTCACGCTCGGTGCTCATCTCCTGTTCGATGACGGCGCGAGGGAAGATGGGCGCCAGGTCATCCGGGGTGATGGGCTGATGGGTGCCGGGGTGGAGCACCGGGTCCAGCGGCACCGGCAGGTCGGCGTTGATGTTATACCAGAACTTGGGGATGTCCTGCTCATCGAGCAGATATTTGACGGTGTCGGACATGGATGGCAAGGACCTCCTCGATGGGTCGTTGTAACAGTGGGATCTCGCCCCGATCAGGCAGCATGGCGGATGATCACGGATAATCGGGGGTGCCCGGACCCCAGGGGGTGCGGTACCCGGCTAGTGTGCCAGGTTCCGCCAGGCCCATAAATGGGGGTGACCGAAAACCGGCGCGCCCGGCGGTCTCACCGTGGCGGGCCGATGGTCCGCGCCAGGCGAGCGGTCATCCGGGAGGCTGCCTGATCAATTGATTGAAAATAAAGGAATCATTTCAAGCTCGGCGGCGCTGCGCGGCCTCGTGGGCGCCTTTGTTTCGCCCAATGTTTCGGGCACGTTTCGGGGCGGCCATGCTAAACTTAATCCTTTCGCGCGGTGCGCTATTGACACACGAGGTGATCGTCATGCCGGATGATTTAAAGAACCCTGAATTTGTCGAATATCGCGGACAGCAGGTCAAATTGACGGAGCTGCTGGACGATTACCGGGACATGCGTCACAAGCTCGCGCAGAGCAAGAGCGAGAACCGCAGCGCCGTGGTCCGCCGCCGGCAGGAAAAGAGCCTCAAGCCCTATCAGGCCGAGCTCATCCGCATGCAGCGGTACCTGGAAGAGACCAAGACCCGGATGATCATCGTCTTCGAGGGTCGCGACGCCGCCGGCAAGGGCGGCACCATTCGCCGTGTCTCGCGCTACATGAACGAAAAGCGCTACCGCCTCGTCGCCCTCGGCAAGCCCACCGAGGAGCAGCGCCATCAGTGGTTCTTCCAGCGCTACGTCGCCCAGTTCCCTACCGGTGGCGAGGTGGTGCTCTTCGACCGGAGCTGGTACAACCGCGCCGTGGTCGAACCGATCTTCGGCTTCTGCTCCGAGCAGGAGTACCAGAATTTTATGTATGGCGTCGTGGGCTTCGAAAAGGATCTGGTGCGTCAGGGCACGATCCTGGTCAAGCTCTACTTCAGCGTCACCAAGGACGAGCAGGCCCGCCGCTTCGAGCGCCGCAAGACCGACCCCCTGCGCCAGTGGAAGCTGTCGGAGATCGACGCCCAGGCCCAGGATCGCTGGGACGAGTTCACGCGCCAGAAGTACGAGATGATCAAGCGCACCCATACCTCCAACGCGCCCTGGACCATCATCCGCTCCAATAATAAGTATCGCGCGCGCATCAACGCCATGAAGACGATCCTGAACGCCGTGCCCTACGAGCGCATGAACAAGGAACTGGACTTCGTGCCCGATCCGGAGATTGTCATCTCCGGCGCCCGCGAGTTGGAGATCATGGAGGCCCAGGCCATCCGCGAGGGCCGCTTCACCGGCTAAGCATCAACCCTCCTGCCCCTCTCCCCGCGTGGGAGAGGGGTTGGGGAGAGGGGGAAGCTACCGCGGTGCTCGCCGAGCCAACAAGGCCAGCCTGCGGTGCCCGCCGAGGTAGCGAGGCCAAATCCACGGCCGGACGGCAAACTGGAAGCGCCACCCACCTGGCGGGAACCGCCGGTCTAACCCGGCCGCGCCTGGCCTTACACCGTTACTGCTTCACCCTGATCCCCCGTCATGTCCCCAGGCCCACCCTTTCCCGCCACGCCCGGCCATCGCTATCCGCCGGGGGTGAGCTTCGACGAGACCGGCGTCAATTTTTCTATTTTCAGCCGCCACGCCACGGCGGTGGAATTGCTGCTCTACGCCGACGCCCATAGCCCGGAACCCTTCCAGGTCGTCTCCCTGGACCCGGAGGTCAATCACACCTTCTTCTCCTGGCACGCGCGGGTGGAGGGGTTGCCGACGGGCGTCCACTTCACCTGGCGCATGGCGGGCCCCCAGGACCCCCGGGGCCGGGGGCTGCGCTTCGATGCCCGTGTGGAACTGCTGGACCCCTGCGCCCGGGCGGTCAACCGGGCGGGCTGGGATCGCTGGCGGCGCCGGCGGGTGGGGATCCTGCCCCACGACTCCCCCCGCGCGGTCATCGTCGCCGATGATGATTATGATTGGGAGGGGGATGCCCCCCTGCGCCTCCCCGCCGAGGATATGGTCATCTATGAACTCCACGTCGGCGGGTTCACCCGGCACCCCGGCGCTGGGGTGCGCCATCCGGGCACCTTCCAGGGCCTGAGCGAGAAGATTCCCTATCTCCAGTCCCTGGGCATCACCCATGTGGAGCTGATGCCGGTCATGGCCTTCGACGAGCAGGACGTGCCCCAGGGCGTCCACGACCTGGGTCTGACCAATTTCTGGGGCTACAGCACCCACAGCTTCTTTTCCCCCCATCCCGGCTTTTGCGTCACCCCCGAGGCCGGCACCCACCGCCGCGAGTTCCGCGACCTGGTCAAGGCCCTGCATCGGGCCGGCATCAGCGTCATCCTCGACGTGGTCTTCAACCACACGGCGGAGGGTGGCGCCGATGGCCCCGTGCTCAATTTCAAGGGCCTCGGCAACGAGAGCTTCTACCTGCTGGATAGTCTCGACAAGAGCCGTTACCTCGACTTCACCGGCTGCGGCCACACGGTCAACGCCAACCATCCCCTGGTGACGCGCTTCATCGTCGATTGCCTGGAGTACTGGGTGCGGGAGATGCACGTCGATGGCTTCCGCTTCGATCTGGCCAGCGCCCTGGCCCGGGGGGAGGACGGTCGCCCCCTGCACGACCCGCCGGTGCTTTGGGCCATCGAGTTGTCGGATGTCCTGGCCCACACCGAGATCATCGCCGAGGCCTGGGATGCCGCCGGTCTGTATCAGGTCGGCAGCTTCCCCGGTTATCGCTGGATGGAGTGGAATGGCCGCTACCGCGACAGCGTGCGGCGCTTCGTCCGCGGCGACGGCGGCCTGGTGGGGGAGGTGGCGAGCCGGATCGCCGGCAGCAGCGATCTCTACCAGGCCAACCAGCGCCTGCCCATCAACAGCATCAACTTTGTCACCTGCCACGACGGTTTCACCCTCTGGGATCTGGTCAGCTACGAGCGCAAACACAATCAGACTAATGGCGAGGACTCCCGCGACGGCAACGACGAGAACCAGAGCTGGAACGGCGGGGCCGAGGGGGAGACTGGGGACCCGGTTATCCTCGCCTTGCGCCGCCGGCAGGCCCGCAATTTCATGGCCATCCTGCTCCTGAGTCAGGGGGTGCCGATGCTTCTGGCCGGGGACGAGGTGCTGCGCACTCAGGGCGGCAACAACAATGCCTGGTGTCAGGACAACCCGACGGGCTGGTTCGACTGGGAGCGGGTCGAGACCCAGGGCGACATGCGCCGCTTCGTCACCGGGCTGGTGGCCTTGCGCAAGCGCCACCCCAGCCTGCGGCGGCGGCGCTTTCTCAGCGGCCGTCCCCGGGTCCAGGACGGCCCGCCGGACATCGAGTGGCAGGGGCCGGAGGGGGGACCGCCGGACTGGAATGGCCCCCAGGGCCATTGCCTGGCCTTCACCCTAACCGGGCGCGACCCGAACGAGCCGGACCTGCACGTCATGATCAACATGGGCGCGGAGGGGCGGAGTTTCCGCCTGCCCCAGCGCCCGGGCAAGCTCTGGGGCCTGGTCCTGGACACGGCACGGGACCCGGCCATGGCCCCGGTACCCCCCGAGGAGCAGATCCCCATCCGCCGGGATGGCATCTACCTCGAAGGGCGCGCCCTGGTCGTCCTGGAAGGGCGTTGAGGGACCTGGCCGGCATGGCTGACGGCTCCGATCGCGCCCGGCTGCGGGCCCTCGCCGCGGAGGTCGAGCGCGCGTTCCCCCTGACCTGCCGGCGCACCCTGCTGATCCTCGCCGACCTGGACCCGGACCAGTTACAGGCCCAGTGGCAGGTCGAGCCCGGCCTCCTGGCCCTGGTCAAGGGCGGCTTCCCCGCGGACCTGGCCGGCGTGGGGCCGCGCCTGCGCTTGTTGCGGGTGGACGCGGGCGATCAGGAGGTGGCCTCCCTGTCCCTGCCCATCGGCCGGGGGGATGCCGGCGGCGTGGCTCGCTTCCTGGTGAGCGGTGGTCCCGGCGTTAGTTACCGGGCCGAGCTGGGACTCGCCAGCCCCGAGGGTGGCTGGCTGCTGCTGACGCGCTCCAATGTCGCCACCGTACCCCTACAGCCGCGGGAGGTTGGCACGACCCTGATGACCTCGGCCGAGGTAGGGGAAGGAGAAGGGGCGGGAGGCGAGGACCTGACCATTCCCCTTGATCCCACCCTCGCGGATCCGGGGGTCCCCCTGCCCCCGGTGTTTCCCATGCCCATCCTGCCGGAGGCGATGGCCGGTCAGCCGATCCCGGGACTGGCGACCCCTCGCCGCATTGACCGTGCCGAAGCTGATGCCTTCCAAGCCGCGGTCGCCAGAGGTCGTTTCAGGCCCCTCCCGGCCCTGGGCATCATGCCGCTGGTCATTGCCCGGGAGCCACCGCCCCCTGGCCAGGCGGCTGAGGACGGCTCTGGCGCGGGGCGTACGGCGGGGGCGTTCTTGGGCGAGGGGCGCGGGGTGGCGGCTCATTCCGGAACAAACGGTGGTCTCCACTGGTGGGAGTGGGTAACGCGCGGCGAAAAAGAGGGTGAGCCCTACGCCGGCAGTCCAATGGTGGCCCTGGCCCCTTCTTTTCCCCTGGGAAGCCTCTGGCTTCCGCTCACCACCCCTGGCATTCCAACCTCCCCGGCCTGGCCCGCCCGGTCCGCGGCGACCAACGCTTGGACCTCCCGGGTCACCCGGATGCCCACCTCCGTCGCGCCTGGTTGGTCACCCACTGATCAGCCGTGACGGCGGCTGTCGCTCAGTTGGCCCTGGTGCTCCATGCGCACCTGCCCTACGTGCGCCAGCCGGACCAGGAGCGGGCCCTGGAGGAGAACTGGCTCCACGAGGCCATCGCCGACTGCTATCTGCCCCTGTTGGAGGTCCTGACGGCGGCGGAGGCGCGGGGTGGCCGCCTGCGCCTTAGCCTCTCCCTGTCCCCGACCCTGCTGACCATGCTCGCGGACCCGAGTCTGCCGGCGCGCTTTCGCGCTTACCTGGACCGGCGCGAGCGCTTGTGCGTGGCGGAGCGGCGGCGCCAGACTGATCCGGGGCGACGGGCCCTGCTCAGTTGGTACCAGGAAGTTATCGAAACACGCCGGGAACAATTTTTCGCGCGCCTGGGCGGGGATCTGATCGCCGCCTGGGTGCGGCTGCACGACGCCGGCCGGGTGGAACTGCTGACCACGGCGGCGACCCACGGCCTCGCCCCCCTGCTGCGGGATCAGCCCGGGGCAGTGCCGGCCCAGTTGCGGGTGGGCCGGGCGGCCTTCCAGGCCCTGACTGGGCGTGTGCCGGCGGGGCTCTGGCTGCCAGAGTGTGGTTACTATCCGGGGCTGGAGCGGGAGATCGCCGCCGCCGGTTATGCCTACAGCCTGGTGGAGACCCATGGTCTGGCGCAGGGCCAGCCAGCCCCAGCCTGGGGGGTCCAGGCGCCAGTGGACGGGGGCGGGGTGGCCTTTTTCGGCCGCGATCCGGCCTCCGCCGCGGAGGTCTGGAGCCCGACGCGGGGCTATCCCGGGCACCAGGATTACCGGGAGTATCACGCCGACCTGGGCCTGGCCGGGGACGGGGCGGACCTGAAGGATTTCCTCCCGCCCGGGGTTTCGGCCGGACCGACGGGGCTCGGGTACTATCGGGTGACCGGGGGCCCGGGGCCCAAGGCCCCCTATGAGCCGGCCCCCGCCGCGCGCCAGGCGGTGGCGGATGCCCGGCACTTCATAAGTCGTCGCCTTGCTTACGCCGCCGGCTGGGCCGAAGCCTCCCGTCAAGCCGAAGCCGCCCAATGGGTTGAGGCAGTCAGTCGGGCTGATGCCGCCTACTGGGACGGGGCAGACCATCGAACCGATGCGGCCCATTGGATCGAGGCAGACCGTCGAACCGATGCCGCCCATTGGATCGAGGCAGCCTGTCAGGCCGATGCCACCCGCCGGTCTGGCGCGGCGATCTCCCGCCCACCGCTCACCGTCGCCCCCTACGACGCGGAACTGTTTGGGCACTGGTGGTACGAGGGGCCCCTGTTTCTCGCCGCCCTCGGCCATGAACTTGATGCCTGTCCGGCCCTGGAGGCCGTGACCCTGGGCCGGCATCTTCGCGACCATGGCTGCGCCGGGACCTGTCGCCTCGCGCCCTCCACCTGGGGCGAGGCTGGCTATAATGGCACCTGGCTGCGGCCGGAGACCGCCTGGGTCCATCTCCAGTTGCGTCAGGCGGCGGAGGAATTTCAGGAGCTGCGGCAGCGCTTTCAGGACCAGCCGGCCTCCAGCCCGGCGGGCCGGCTGCTGCGCCAGGCGGCCCGCTCCCTGCTGCTGGCCCAGGGATCGGACTGGACCTTCCACCTGGGGCGAAGCAGGGGGAGCGACTTCGCCCAACGCCAGTTACAGGCCCAACTCGCGCGCTTTGCCTTCCTCACCTCCGCCCTTCGCCGCGGTCCTTCACCCGGGGCGCGGGAGATAGGTCTGGAGGGTTTGGAAGGCCAGGTAGGGCAGGGAGGGGGGAGAGAGCAGGTAGTGCAGGGAGTCCAGGGGGTCCAAGGAGCGCGAAAAAGTAAGGCGCCCCAGGGAAGCCGGCCAAGCCAAGACGCCCCAGCAATCCTGTCAGACTTGAAGAGTTGGCAGAGCGGGGTGAACCGGGGGGATCAGGAACCGGGCTGGCCATCGGCGGTCCTGGAGACCCTGGCGGCGCTGGAGCGACTGGATGCCATCTTTCCCGACCTGGATCCGGCCCATTTCGCCTGAAGGTCGACAGGCATCCTTACCTCCATATAAACCTCAGTGGAACCGCTGCATATCGTCATCGCCAGCGCCGAGTGCGCCCCGGTTGCCAAGGCCGGCGGCCTGGGAGACTTCGTCCAGGGCCTGGCGCGGGAACTCATCCGCCAGGGGCATCGGGTCGAGGTCGTCCTGCCCCGCTACGACTGCCTGCGCCTGGACCCTCTGGTGGAGCTGGAACGGGCCCCGCTGGAGCTGCACCTGCCTTATTTCGCCACGACCATTCCCTGTGACCTCTATCAGGGCCAGGTGGACGGCATCCCCTGTTGGTTCATCGACCCCCGGTCGCCCGAGAACTTCTTCCGCCGTGGGGTCATCCACGGCGAGCCGGACGATCCGGAACGCTTCACCTGTTACGCCGTGGCCGTGCTGGAGTTCCTCCATCGCACCGGCCGCCATCCCGACGTCATCCACTGCCACGACTGGCATACCGGACTGGTGCCGGTGCTGCTCCATGAGGTCTACCAGGCCTTGGGCCTAGATCGCTCCCGGGTCTGCTTTACCCTGCATAATCTGGGATACCAGGGCCGGGTGGGGGAGGGGGTCCTGCGCCAGGTGGGGCTGGATGCCCGGCGCCTCATGACCCCGGACCGGCTGGAGGACCCCGCCGATCCCCGGGTCGTCAACCTGCTCAAGGGCGGCATCGTCTACAGCAATTCTGTCACCACCGTCTCGCCCGGTTACGCCCGGGAAATCCTGACCACGGAGCAGGGGCTGGGGCTCCAGGATGTCTTGCATGCCCGCGGCGATCGCTTCGCCGGCATCCTCAACGGCATCGACCAGGCGGTCTGGAATCCCCTGACGGACCCCCGCATCCCCCAGCACTTCGGTCCCGATAGCCTCACCGCCAAGGCCCGCAACAAGCAGGTCCTGCGCCAGCGCCTGGGGCTGGCCCAGGACCCCAAGCCCCTGCTGGCCGTAATCAGCCGACTGGAGGCCCAGAAGGGGGTGGAACTGATCCGCCATGCCATCCTTCACGTCCTGGCCCGGGGCGGACAAGCGGTGCTGCTGGGCAGTGCCCAGGACCCGCTGCTGGACCGCTATTTCCGCATCCTGCAGCGCGAGACGGCCGCCAGTCCCGACTGCCACATCGAACTGGGCTACGACGAGGACCTGGCCCACCTCATCTACGCCGCCGCGGACCTGCTGGTCGTGCCCAGCCTCTACGAGCCCTGCGGCCTGACCCAGATGATCGCCATGCGCTACGGGGTGGTACCGGTGGTGCGGCGGATCGGTGGCCTGGCGGACACGGTGTTCGATGCCCATCGCTCCGAGCGGCCCTTCAGCGAGCGCAACGGCTTCGTCTTCGACGAGCCGACCCCGGAGGCCCTGGCGGGGGCCCTGGATCGGGCCCTGGGGCTCTGGTTCGAGCACCCGGCCTATTTCCGCCAGTTACGGCTCAACGGCATGGCCGCGGACCACTCCTGGGCGGGCCCGGCGCGCCAGTACGCGGCCATCTATGAGTCCATCCGGGAAAGATGATGACCCTCAAACCCATCGGGGTCTTCGATTCCGGCGTCGGCGGGCTCAGCGTTCTGCGGGAGATCCGCCGGGAATTGCCCCATGAGGACCTGCTCTATGTGGCGGATTCCGCCCATGCCCCCTATGGCGACAAGCCCCTCGCCTATATCGAGCGGCGGGCACTGGCCATCGCCGACTTCCTCCTGGAGCGGGACGCCAAGGCCCTGGTGGTGGCCTGCAATACCGCCACCGGCGCGGCGGCGCGCTTGCTGCGGGAACGCTACCCGGTGCCGGTGATTGCCATGGAGCCGGCGGTGAAGCCGGCGGTGGCCCGCAGCCGCTCCGGGGTGGTCGGGGTCCTGGCCACCCGCCAGACCCTGGCCAGCGACAAGTTCGCCGCCCTGCTGGCCAGCCATGAAGGCACCCAGGCCCAGGTCCTGGCCCAGGCCTGTCCTGGCCTGGTGGAGCGGGTGGAGGCCGGGGATCTGGAGGGCGAGGAAACCCGGACCCTGCTGGCGGGCTATCTGCAGCCCCTGCTGAGCCGGGGGGCGGACACCCTGGTCCTGGGCTGTACCCACTATCCCCACCTGGCGCCGCTGATCAGTGAACTGGCCGGGCCGATGGTCGAGGTGTTGGACTCGGGGGCCGCCGTCGCCCGTCAGGTCCGCCGACGCCTGGTGGAGAGTGGGCTCCTGGCCCCCCCGCGGGCGGGGCGGGAGTTTTTTTGGACCAGTGGTGATCCCGGGCGGCTCTATCCGGTCCTGGCCCGTCTCTGGGGCAACAACATCGAACTGGCGTCCCTGCTACCCGGGGCTTTTACCCCCTCTCCCCAACCCCCTCCCACCAGGGGAGGGGGGGCTGGATAAGCGGTCGTTCCCTCAGCGCCTACCCGCCTTGCGCGGGATGGCTTACGCCTTGCGCGGGATGGCTTATAGACAGTCTCCCGCGGTCTCAGTCGGGTTGGGTCTCGCGCAACGCCCCGGTGATTTGCGCGGGACGGCTCCCACTCAGCCTCCTCAGTGCCCCACGGCCTGGCGCTGCTTGAGCTTGACGGCCTTGAGGATGTGGGAGGCGATCTCCTCGATGGACTGGCTGGTGGTGTCCAGGACGCGGACGCCGAGGCGCTGGAACATGACCTGGGCGCGGCGGATGTCGTCCTGGCAGCGCTTCAGGGAGGCGTATTCGCTGCCAGCGCGGCGCTCGGAGCGGATCAGGTGCAGGCGCTGGGCGTCGATCATCAGGCCATAGACCTTCTCCTTGACGTCGTAGATCTCCCGGGGGAGATCGCCCTTCTCGAAGTCCTCCTCGGTGATGGGGTAGTTGGCCGCCATCAGGCCATAGTGCATGGCCAGGTAGATGCAGGTCGGGGTCTTGCCGGAGCGGGAAACGCCCAGCAGCACCACGTCGGCGCGATAGAAGTTGTCCGGACGGACGCCGTCGTCGTTGGACATGGCGAAGTTGATGGCGTCGATGCGTTTGATATAGGTGGTGGGCTCGGTGATGGCATGGCTGCGCCCGGATTTGCGGCTGGGGGGCAGGCCAAGTTCCCGGCTCAGCGGTTCCATGAAGACGTCGAACAGTTCCAGAAAATAGCCGTGGCCACTCTGGATGACCTCACGCACCTGTTCATCGAGCATGGTGCTGAAGATGATCGGCCGGGCACCATCCCGGTCCGCCGCCTCCTGAATGACGTCCAGCAGGGCCCGGGCGCGCTGTTCCGTGTTGATGAAGGGCATGTAGACCCGTTCAAAGTCCACGCCCTCGAACTGGGAGAGCAGGCTGTGGCCCATGGCCTCGGCGGTGATGCCGGTGCTTTCGGAGACAAAGAAGACGGTGCGTTTCATGATCGGACTCAGGTTTACAGCGGGGGTGAGGTTACGGCGGGGGTGAGGCTGAGTTACAGGGGGGGCGATGGTACCTGGGAGGGATGTTGCCTGAAGTAGGGCGACCCGGGTCGGGAGGAATCCGGCCGTCGGGTTCGAGGCGAAGGTGACATTGTGACTTATATCAATGCGAGGGGGCACCCCTTGGGCAAGAATGTTTAGACTTTGCTTAAACGCTAATAAAGCCTTGGTCCGCGTCTTGATGGGCGCCGACCAGACCCCCGGAGCCGTACCATGACCCAGATCGCCAATGACCACCAGCTTCGCGACGCCCTCAATGCCCTGAGCCCCGACCAGCAGCGCCTCATGGGCGCCCGCTTCGCCGCGAGCGTCATGCACCTCTGCCTGGATGACCGGGTGCGTCGTGCCGCCACCCTGGCCCTGAGCCCCGACCCCGCCGCCACCGAATTGGGCGATGCCTTGAAGGCGGCCAAGTCCTATGCGGTCAAGACCTATACCGAGTGCGGCAAGGATACCGACTGGCTGAAGCAGGCCGACCATTTCGTCGCCGCCGCCGTCGCCGCGGCCCTGACGCCGCCCGATCAGTTGGCGGCCAAGACCAATCCGGCCTGGAAGGCGGCGGTCCAGGCGCGCATGGCGAAGAACTGCGAACTGATGGAGAAGGACGAGGGCGAGGAGGAGACCGAGTCCGATCGGCAGTATAAGATCGCCAGTCAGTACCTCTGAAGGTTGGGGGCCGGGGCTAACCATTCAGATCCCCCTCTCCCCAACCCTCCCCCACCGGGGGGGAGGGAGAAAGAGCCTCCCTGGCTTGCGCTAGCCCAGGCCGCCCAGCCGGCTCAGGTGGCCTAGGCAGCCCGGGTGGCCCAGGCGGCTCAGGCAGCCCAGGCGGCTCAGGCGACCCGGGCAGCGGGGGATGCGACTATTTACATCCGATTGTGAAATCAGGCCAGCGCGGGGTCATGAGCCGGCGCGGCCTCGGCCGCCAGCATCTGATCGTAGATCTCCCAGGCCGCGGTGGCCTCCTCGGGGGTCACCTTGTTGAGGGCGTAGCCAAGGTGGATGACCACATGGTCGCCGACGGCGAGCTCCTCGTGCTCGAGCATGAGCAGGTTGGCCTCCCGCTCCACCCCCTTGGCCTCGCAACGGGCGAGGAGGCCGTCGATGGATCGGATCTGCATGGGGATGCCGAGGCACATGGCTGTTTTCTCCGTGGATCAGGTAGCCCTGGATTTCAGGCTGAATATATTAGAACAGCCTAATGGATCAAGGCGGCCGGTGGCAAGCCGCCGGTCCCTCCGCCCGCCTTCTTTACCCCTTGGCCGTTCGTGACCGTTCAGACCCCCTCCCCCGCCAGGGGGGCGGGAGCAAGATCAGCATTTACGTGTGAGGAAAGCCCCGCGTGTTGTCACCGACCCCGATGAACCCCCCACTGCACCCCCTGTCGCGACCCAGTCCGAATGGGCCCGAGTTCCCCGAGACCCCGCCACGCACCCTGATCCTGGGGCTCGGCAACACCCTGATGACTGACGAGGCCCTGGGGGTCATCGTCATCCGCCGCCTGGAGGCGGAGGGCGGGCTCGGCGATGTCGGGCTCCTTGACGGCGGTACCCTCAGCTTCACCCTGGCCGGCCCCATCGCTGACAGCCCGCGGCTCATCGTGGTGGACGCGGCCATCATGGGCGAGCCCCCGGGGACGGTGCGGGTCTTCGAGGGTGAGGCTATGGACCGCCAACTCAGTGGTACGGGCAAAAGCGTCCATGAGGTCAGCCTCATGGATCTGATGGACATGGCGCGCATCACGGGCTCCCTGCCCCAACACCGCGCCTTGGTGGGGGTGGAGCCGGCGGTGATCGACTGGGGTGAGGACCTCAGCCCGGCGGTGGCGGCGGCGGTGCCCGAGGCCATGGCCCGCGTCCGCGCCCTGCTGCATACCTGGGACGCGGCGGACTGAGGTCGCGGCCTGGCAAGTCTTTTCCCCGCCGTTTAGCTGAGCCATGTCAATCAAAGATTCCCGGGGGTCTCGTATAATTCGAAATTAATTATTTGTTCATGCGCTAATACGCATCATGTCCGCCCTCGACAGTATCCCCATCGCCGTGGAAGCGCCGCGGCCGGCTCAGGAATGGGGCAATGCCCTGCCGATCCTCCATGAGATCCGTCATGGTCTGGAGCGCCTCGCCGCCAGCGGCGAACCCACCGTCATCGACCTGCGCGCCATCCCCTTCGGTCCGGGCGACGAGGCCCGGCTCCTGGAGCGCCTCGGGCGGGGCGAGGTGGAGGCCAACATCCACGCCCTGGGCGAGACCCTGATCCGGGAGACCGCCATCCCCGCCGTCTGGTTGCTCGATTTCCTCAATGCCGAGGGGGAGCGCATCGCCCTGCATCTCGAGATCGCTCGCGTTCCCGGTCTCCTCCTGACCCAACCCGAGGACCTGGCGGAGGCGCCGGCGCGCCTGGACCAGATCCTGAAGGGTCTCACCGCGGCCGGCGAGGCCGCGTGAATGTCCATGCCCCCCGGCCATGCCAGTGCCGGGATGGCAAAACGCCGTGGCCCCTGGCCGCGGTCGACAGGCAGTCGGCAGCCCTCGGGTCGCCGACTAAACTAAAGTAGTTGAAAGCAGTATCCCCGCCCCGCGGGGAGGCCGGCCCAGCCGGTCACGCAGTGGTCCTAAACCGACGGGAGGGATAATGGCCACCTCTAAGACCCTAGGCGAGAGCTTGCGCGAGCACGGGGTGTCGCGCCGTGGCTTTCTGAAGTTCTGCGCCGCCACCGCCTCGATGATGGCGCTGCCGCCGACCATGGCCACGGCCATCGCGGCCGCCCTGGAGAAGGCCCGGCGGCCCTCCGTCATCTGGCTCTCCTTTCAGGAGTGCACCGGCTGCATCGAGTCCCTGACCCGTAGCCATTCCCCGACGGTCGAGAACCTGATCCTCGATGTCGTGTCCCTGGATTACCAGCACACCCTGCAGGTCGCCTCCGGCGAACTGGCCGAGGAGGCGCGCCTCCAGGCCATGCGGGAGAACCATGGCTCCTACCTGGTGATCGTCGATGGCTCCCTGCCGGGACCCGGCTCCAACATGGGCTATTCCACGGTCGCCGGCCACAGCAACCTCGACATCCTGCTGGAGACGGTGGAGGGGGCGGCGGCGGTGATCGCCGTGGGCACCTGCGCCGCCTTTGGTGGCCTGCCCCGCGCCCATCCCAACCCCACCGGCGCCGTGGCGGTCCAGGACATCATCACCAACAAGCCGGTGATCAACGTCTCCGGCTGCCCGCCCATCCCCACGGTCATCTCCGGGGTCCTCGCCCAGTTCCTGACCTTTGGCAAGCTGCCGGAGCTGGATGCCTATGGCCGGCCCCTGGCCTTCTTCGGTCAGTCGATCCACGACCGCTGCTATCGCCGGCCCTTCTATGACAAGGGCCTGTTCGCCGAGACCTTCGACGACGAGGGTGCCAAGGCGGGCTGGTGCCTCTATCGCCTGGGCTGTAAGGGCCCCAGCACCTACAACGCCTGCGCGACCATGCGCTGGAACGCCGGCACCAGTTGGCCGGTGGAGTCCGGGCACCCCTGCCTGGGCTGCTCCGAGCCCGATTTCTGGGACGCGGGCAGCTTCTACCAGGCCCTGTCGGTGCCCACCGTCAATTCCACCCAGACCCTGGGCATGGCGGCGGCGGCCGGCGTGGTCATCGGTGGCGCCGCGGCCGCCCTGGCCAAGCACGGGAAAACCAAGGCGGTGGCCGAGCGTGAGCCGGTCACCGTGGAGCAACTGGAGCAGAAGCTATGAGCGACTCGATGGAATTTCTGCTGTTCACCAAGGGCACCCTGTTTAACTGGGCCCTGGCCATCTTCGCCCTGGGGATGCTGGCGCGTCTGGTCGAGATCTTCTGGCTGGGCCGGGCGCCCAACTACGCCGAGGCCCGCGCCGGCCAGTGGGGTCCAGGGCTGCGCACCGTCTTCACCCGTTCCTTCGCCGATCCGGGGACCTTCAAGCGCTCCGGCTTCGACGTCCTGGTCGGCTGGGTCTGGCATGTGGGCTTCATCATCGTCCTGTTCCTCTTCATCCCGCACATCGAACTGATCAAGAGTGTGTTTGGCCTCGCCTGGCCCGGCCTGCCCAACCCGGTGATCGATGCCATCTCCGCCCTGACCCTGGCGGGCCTGGTCGCGGGGCTGGTGCACCGTCTGACCCATCCGGTGAAGAAGCACCTCAGCGACTTCGAGGACTATCTGACCTGGGCGGTGACCTTCCTGGTGGTGCTTACCGGCTATCTCGCCTACCACCGCCTGATCAACCCCTATCCGCTGGCCCTGGGCCTGCACATCCTCTCGGTGGAGATCTTCCTCGTCGTGCTGCCCTTCACCAAGCTGACCCACATGTTCACGGCCTTCATTGCCCGCTGGTATAACGGCGCCATCTTCGGGCGCAAGGGAGTCCAGTCATGAGCGAGCTCTCACTGCAACGGGGCATCGCCGCCCTGCGCGCCGAGATCGACGCCCCGGTCGCCGCCTTCTTTTCCAGTTGCGTCCACTGCGGCCTGTGCGCCGAGGCCTGCCTCTTCTATCAGGAGACCCGGGACCCGCAATACACGCCGATCAAGAAGCTGGAGCCCCTGCGTCGCGTCTGGCAGGCGGAGTTCACCCTCTTTGGCCGGATCAAGGGCCTGTTCGGTCTCAACAAGAAGGTCACCGACGAGCTGCTGGCGGAGTGGGAGCCCCTGCTCTATGACTCCTGCACCATGTGCGCCCGCTGCTCCATGGTCTGCCCGGTGGGTAACGACATCCAGTACATGATCCGCAAGACCCGCGAGGGCATGGCCGCCTCCGGCCATGTGCCCGAGGGCCTGATCACGGCCGCCGGCCGCGCCGTGCGCACCGGCAGCCCCATGGGTCTGCAATGGAAGACCCTCCAGGTGCAGATCGACCATGTCGAGTCCAGTACCGGGCTGACGGTGCCCATCGACCAGGAAGGGGTGGATTATCTGGTGATGCTGTCCTCCATGGAGGTCATCAACTTCCCCGAGTACCTGGAGGCCATCACCAAGATCTTCGACCATGCCGGGGTCTCCTGGACCCTGAGCACCGATTGCTTCGAGGCCACCAATGCCGGTATCCAGATCGGCAACAAGGATATCGGCCGCGTCCTGGTGCAGCGCATCTACGACGCCGCGGTCAAGCTCAAGGTCAAGAACGTCATCAGCCCCGAGTGCGGGCACGCCTTCACGGCGGTGCGCTGGGAGGGGCCCAACCTCATTGGCAAGCCCTATCCCTTCCGCGTCTTCCACATCATCGAGGTCTTGGACGAGCTGCGCGCCAGCGGCCGGATCAAGACTGAGGGCAAGGAGGACGATCGCCTGTCCATGCACGACCCCTGCAACCTGGCGCGCAAGAGTGGCGTCATCCAGCAGCAGCGCAACCTCATGGACCTGGTGGCGGAGAACTTCGTCGACCTCAAGGAGCACGGGCGCTACCAGTGGTGCTGCGGCGCCGGCGGCGGCGTCAGCAGCAACGAGCGCGCGGCGGAGCTCAAGATGACGGCCTTCAAGCGCAAGAAGGCGCAGATCGAGGAGGTCGCCCCGGACCGCATGGTGACCATGTGCGCCACCTGTCGCACCCAGCTCGAGGAGGGCCTGGAGGAGTTCAATCTGGACATCCCCGTGGTCGGCCTGACCGAGATGATCGCCGAGCATCTGGTAGAGAAATAACCCGGGCCCGGGCCGGCACCGCTTGGGCGCCGCGACTGGCGTCCCGGGCCGGCCCAGGCAGCACGGCGGCTGAGCATGGCTTGGCCGCCCCCTACGGAGACACAAGACAATGACCGAACGCATCGTCGTCGATCCCATCACCCGGATCGAAGGCCACCTGCGCATCGAGGCCCAGATGGAGGGCGACCAGATCGCCCAGGCCTATTCCTCTGGCACCATGGTGCGCGGCCTGGAGATCATCCTGCGCGGCCGCGACCCCCGCGACGCCTGGGCCTTCGCCCAGCGCATCTGCGGCGTCTGCACCCTGGTCCATGGCATCGCCTCGGTGCGCGCCGTGGAGGCCGCTCTCAATTACCCCATCCCGGTCAACGCCCAGTTGATCCGCAACCTGATGATCGGGGCCCAGTACATCCATGACCATGTCATGCACTTCTACCACCTGCATGCCCTGGACTGGGTGGACGTGGTCAGTGCCCTGAGCGCCGACCCCAAGGCGACCTCAGCCCTGGCCCAGAGCCTGAGCAATTGGCCCAACTCCTCCCCCGGCTACTTCAGCGATGTGCAGAAGCGGGTCAAGGGCCTGGTGGACAGCGGCCAGCTCGGCATCTTCGCCAACGGTTACTGGGGCCATCCGGCCTACAAGCTGCCGCCGGAGGCCAACCTCATGGCGGTGGCCCACTATCTGGAGGCCCTGGCCTGGCAGCGGGACGTGGCGCGGCTGCATGCCGTCTTCGGCGGGCGCAACCCCCATCCCAACTTCGTCGTCGGCGGCGTCCCGTCGCCCATCGATCTCAACTCGGACTCCGCCATCAATTCGGCGCGCCTCGCCCAGGTCCAGAACATCATCAACCAGATGCGGGCCTTCGTCGATCAGGTCTACGTGCCGGACACCCTGGCCATCGCCAGCTTCTACAAGGATTGGGGCGCCCGCGGCGAGGGCCTGGGCAACTTCCTCACCTACGGCGACTTCCCGACCAAGGGCATGGATGACCCGACCAGCTTCCTCATCCCGCCCGGCGTGATCCTCAACCGTGACCTCAGCCAGGTCCATCCGGTGGACCTGGATGCCCCGGACCAGATCGAGGAATACGTCGCCCACTCCTGGTACAAGTACCAGGGCGGCAAGGATAAGGGCCTGCACCCCTATGCCGGCGAGACCGAGCTGGATTACGACGGTCGCGGCGGGGTCAAGCCGCCCTACCGGCAGCTCGATATCAACGATGGCTACTCCTGGCTCAAGGCCCCGCGCTGGAAGGGGCACTCGGTCGAGGTCGGTCCCCTGGCGCGGGTCCTCATGCTCTACGCCAGCCCCCAGGCGCCGCTTCATGCCCAGACCAAGGAACTGGTGGACATGACCCTCACCAAGCTGGACGTGCCGGTGCGGGCCCTCTTCTCCACCCTCGGGCGCACCGCCGCCCGCACCCTGGAGTCCAAGCTCGTCGCCGACCAGATGCAGTCCTGGTTCGATGCCCTGGTGGCCAACATCAAGGCCGGCGATACCCGCACCTTCAACGAGACCCTGTGGGACCCCGCCAGTTGGCCGAAGAAGTGCCAGGGCGCCGGCTACATGGAGGCCCCCCGGGGCGGCCTGGGTCACTGGATCGTCATCGAGAACGGCAAGATCGCCAACTACCAGGCGGTGGTGCCCTCCACCTGGAACGCGGGTCCCCGCGATCCCAAGGGCGTTCCCGGCGCCTATGAGGCGGCCCTGCAGGACAACCACCAGATCCACAACGTCAAGCAGCCGATTGAGATCCAGCGCACCATCCACTCCTTCGATCCCTGCATCGCCTGCGCGGTGCATGTGAGCTATCCGGAGAGCGGGGAACAGGTCGAGATCAAGATCGTCTGACGGCTAGTCCTTAGTCAGGTCTTGGGCGTCCCGGCGGACAACCGGGCGCCCATTTTTTTGTCACCATGAAAAGCACGTGTCTTCCGCGCTGGGTTGGTTCGCGTTTGGGAGGGGATGCCGTGATTACGTCCCTTTATGCTTGAAGACCGTTTCCATGGGGTCGACACCCTTGGCAGACACGACCCTTCCTTTTTGCACTGCGGGTCTGTACCACGGCACACTTGACTGGTGCCGACACTGATTTGCTCCCGGCCTAGGGTGTCAGCGAGGGTACCGGGATTATGGTTTAATGTGCCCATGTACCGACCCCTCCCCTTATTCATCGGCCTGCGCTACACGCGGGCGAAGCGACGTAACCACTTCATTTCCTTCATCTCCTTGATCTCCATGCTGGGGATTATGCTGGGCATCGTGGCGCTGATTGTGGTGCTATCGGTGATGAACGGCTTCCACAAGGAGATCCAGGAGCGCATCCTGGGCATGGCCTCTCACGCCACCCTGTCCGAACCGACGGGGGACATGGCGGACTGGCGGGAACTGCTCCCCCGGGTGCGCGCCCATCCGGCCGTGGTGGGGGCGGCGCCCTTCATCGAGATGCAGGTCATGCTCGCCAACGGCGGGGAGGTCAGCGGCGCCCTGATCCGCGGCATCGAGCCGGTGGAGGAGGATCAGGTCTCGGAACTGCGCCAGGACATGCATCGGGGTGAGGTGGATTCCCTGACCCCCGGGTCCTTCAACATTGTCTTGGGGCGTGAACTGGCGGCGGTCCTGGGCGTTGGGCCGGGGGACAAGGTGACGGTGGTCACGCCCCAGGTCAGCGCCACCCCCATCGGGGTCATGCCGCGGCTCAAGTCCTTCACTGTCAGCGGCATCTTCGCCGTGGGTATGTCGGATTATGACCGCGGGGCCGGCTTCATCAACCTCCAGGACGCGGCCAAGCTGATGAGCCTGGGGGAGAGTGTCACCGGGCTGCGGCTCAAGCTGACGGACATGTTCGCCGCCCCCCGCCTGGTGCGGGAGATCGCCCAGGACCTGGGCGGGGTCTATCGGGTGGTGGACTGGACCCAGCATCACAAGAACTTCTTCGCTGCCCTGAGCACGGAGAAGCGGATGATGAGCATTATCCTCTTCCTGATCGTGGCGGTGGCCGCCTTCAATATCGTCTCGACCCTGGTGATGGTGGTGACCGATAAGCAGGCCGATATCGCCATCCTGCGCACCCTGGGGCTGTCGCCGGGGCGGGTCATGGGCATCTTCATGGTCCAGGGCACCGCCATCGGCGTCGCCGGGACCCTGCTCGGCGTCATTTGCGGCATCCTGCTGGCGATCAATGTCGAGGCGATCGTCGCCGGGATCGAGGGCTTTTTCGGCATCCACTTCCTGGATCCCAACATCTATTACATCAGCAACATGCCCTCGGACATCCATGCCAGCGACGTGCTCGCCGTGGGCCTGGGGGCCTTCCTAATGTCCGTCCTCGCCACCCTCTATCCGGCCTGGCGCGCGTCCCGGACCGAGCCGGCGGAGGCCCTGCGCTATGAGTGACGCGGCACTGAGCCCCGACCTGCCGGTGCTGGCGGCTAGTGGGCTGGTCAAGACCTTCCGCCAGGGCCCCCTGGAGGTCGAGGTCCTCAAGGGCATCGACCTGACCATCGCGGCGGGGGAGCGGGTGGCGGTGATCGGGGCCTCGGGCTCCGGTAAGAGTACCCTGCTGCACTGCCTGGGGGGGTTGGACCGGGCGACGAGCGGCACCGTGCGCTGGCGGGAGCGGGAGGTCATGGGCCTCTCGGAGGCCGAGCGCGGCCGGCTGCGCAACCGGCACCTGGGCTTCGTCTATCAGTTCCACCACCTGCTGCCGGAATTCAGCGCCCTGGAAAACGTCGCCATGCCGTTGCTGATCGGCGGCACCGCCCCGACGGCAGCCTTGGCCAGCGCCGCGGAGATGCTGGACAAGGTCGGCCTGGGTCATCGCGGCCGGCACAAGCCCGGCGAACTCTCCGGCGGGGAGCGCCAGCGCGCCGCCATCGCCCGGGCCCTGGTGACCCGCCCGGCCTGCGTCCTGGCGGACGAGCCCACCGGCAACCTGGACCGCCACACGGCGGAGCGGGTCTATGAGCTGATGCTCGCCCTCAATGCCGAGATCCGCACCAGCTTCGTCATCGTCACCCACGACCCCCAGCTCGCAGGCCGCATGGAGCGGGTGCTGCGCATCGACGATGGGGTGCTGCAGCCCGCCTGAGGGGGGAGTACAGAGGTAGGAGAGGGCTCGGTTGGCATCTGGCGGGAGCGTCGACCGCCGGATGCGGTCGTCAAGCGCGGGGGCCTATTAGCGTGAAAGTCACGGGAATATCTTTCATTATCAGGGGCGTGGCTTGCCGCCTCATGCCTATTCGCGTTGTCCCCGCCTGAGGGGTGCTACAGGAAGGGTTGGGTGGCCTCTGACTGGGGTCGACCCCCGGGATGCTGTCGTCAAGCCTACCGGAACGTCTTCACGGTGTCCCCCGCCAAGCGGTCACCCGAGCCGGGAACTCCGCACAGGGAGCGCTTCAAGGCCGGTCAACCGCTGATCCGCAGTTCGCCGAGAAAGGCATAGCCGATGCCATGGACGGTCTGGAGGGGTAATTCCGTCTCCAGCTCCACCTGACTCTTGTTGCGCAGGCGCCGGACCAGGATTTCCAGGCTGCGGGGGTCATAGCCCTTGCCTTCCCGGTCGATGCCCCGCAGCACCTCCTCCCTGGTCAGGGCCTGGCCCGGCTGGTCGACGAAGAGTTGCAGCAGCCGGATCTCGTAATTGGTCAGGGTACACCAGGCGCCATTGGGGGCGGTCAGATTCCACGTCACCCCGCTCAGGGTCCAGACGCCGGGGAGCGGTTGCGGCGTCTGGCTGGGCAGGCGGCTGGCGATCCCCCGGACCACGGCCACCAGTTCGCGCAGATCCACCGGCTTGACCAGGTAGGCGTCGCCCCCCTCGTCGTACCCCCGGATGCGATCCTGCAGGCGCCCCCGGGCCGTGGCCAGGACCAGTCCATGGCGGCGCCGATCGAGCCGCCGGGCCAGCCCGGCGAGGCCGTCGCCATCGGGCAGACCCAGGTCCAGCACCACCACCCCGGCGCGGGGATCCTGCACCCAGCTTTGGCAGGAGGCGATATCCCCGGCGCCACTCAGGTGCCAGCCCTCCAGCTCCAGATAGTCGATCATGGCCTGGCGCAGGTCCTCCTCATCCTCGACGATGAGGACCCGCAGGGGGGCGGTGGGGGCCGGGGAGCGCAAGGGGGCGTTGGAAGTCATGGTGTTCATGCGCTGCAGGGTAACCAGAGGGTGAAGGTGCTGCCTTGGCCGAGACGGCTGGCCACGTCGATCCGCCCCCCATGGAGGTGGGCGATCCGACTGGCCAGGGACAGACCAAGGCCGAGACCGGAGATGCCCGCCTCCGGATGAAGCCGGACCGACTTGTCGAAGATCCGTTCCTGATCCTGGTCGGCGATGCCCATGCCCGCGTCCCGGACCTGGATGCCGGCCTCCTGACCCACCAGCAGCGCCCGGACCTGGATCGCTGACGCGCGGGGGGAGTATTTCACCGCATTATCGAGCAAATTGAGCACGGCCGAGCCCAGGAGTCGCTCGTCGCCCCGTACCTGGGCCCTTGCCGCCGGCTCCGGGAGTTCGAGCGTCAGGAGGCGCCCCGCCTGCTCGCCGAAGGAGCGGGTCAGCTCGGCCAGCCAGGGGCCGATGAATAGTTGGGCCGCCTGGGGGTCGAGCTGGCCCGAGGTGAGTTGATCCGCCGCCAGCCAGTGTTCGAAGAGCCGGTCCAGGTCATCCACGGCACGCTCGATGGCGTGCTGTCGCCGCACGACCCGCTCCCGGGCGGCGAGGGAGAGGTCGATAGTGGCCTCGCGTTGCCCCACCTGGGCCTGGCTCTTGATGATCGCCAGGTGATTGCGAAACTCGTGGGCGATCAGATCGGCGAAACGCACCTGCTGCTCCAGCGCCGCCCGTTCCCGCTGGAAGGCCGTTTCCAGTTGCCGGACCTGGGCGAAGAGGCGGCGGTTCTTGCATTGCTGCCGGCGGGCGGTGTTGAAGCCGACCAGATGGGTGAGCAGCAGCCACACCGTGGCATAGACCAGGTCCGCCTCCGGGGGGGCGGGATGACGGAAAAGGACCCAGCCCACCCAGAGCGCCACGCTGGCGACCAGGCACAGCAGGGTGCGCGGCACCAGGTCCACCGGCAGGTAGACATAGAGGATCAGGGTGCCGCAGATGAATACCAGGGGCGCGCTGAATTCATAGTGGGGATCCAGGGCGGTGGGCGGCGCCAGGGCCAGGATGACCAGGCCGATGTACAGGATCGCCAGGCGGCTGATCTGGTCCTGGGTGGCCCAGGCCTGGAGGTAGAGCAGGAAGACGCCGTTGAGGGTGAAGACCAGCAACTGGAGTTGCAGGCAGAAGCTGGCTTCCTGGCCCAAGGGGGTGTTGCCGTCCCAGGCCTCGTTAAGCAAATGGCCGCCGATCAGTGCGAGCAGCCCCCAGACCAGGAAACTCAGGCGCCGCAGCCGCTCCTCGAGCTGGGTGGTCGAGAATGCCGCTTCGGTGGCGGCATCCCGGAAGCGAGCGGTCCAGGGGTGGATGGTCATGGGGCGGGGGGGTTGAGGGTATCCGGGGGGTGTCTCGGCGAGTATCTGGGGGTATGGTGGGGGGGATCTCGCGGGATAGGTGGGGATGCCGGGGTCTGGGTCGCGCGCCGGGACGAGGTCGACCCCTCAACTCAACACGTTCAGATTGCCGGCGAGTTGTAGCCGCACCCGGTGGGCCCGCGCCACCTGTTCCCAGTTCTGGAAGGGCGCGGGCGGCTGATAGCCATGGGTCCGGGGGTCATAGCAGCCCTCGACGCCAGTGATGACGCGCATCAGGTCGGTCGCGGCCGCCTTGACCCCGTCATCGGTCGCCCGGGCCCCGCCCCAGAAGTCATTGCCCGGCCAGGACACGGGGTCCCAGGCGACCAGGCTGTAGAGTTGCAGCTCGCTGAAGTCCTCCCCCTCCTCGGCGTAGGCCTGGGGCGGGCAGAGCTGCGGCCGGTGGTGATTGCCATGGGTAAGGGGCCTGACCCGCAGGGAGAGGTGGTCGATGTCGTGCCGTTCGTTGGCGCACTCGTCGAAGGGATCGAAATGGATGACGCGGATGTGACGCAGGCGTCCGGCCTGCCGGCCGAGCAGGGTGAGGAGGGCATCCTTGAGGTACAGGCCCAGGGTGCCCTGGAAGGGCCCAGCGAACTGGCCGCAGCCCAGGCCCGGCAGGGTCACCAGGGCCTGTCGGCCAGCGGCGGCGGCCTGGGCGTCGACGTGGAGCAGCAGCGGCAGCAGGCGGCGTTCGTAGAGGGCGCGATAAGCCGGTGAGTCGATGCGGCCGACCTGGGTGACCGCGGCCCAGTCGCCGGCGACGCCCCCCAGGTTGTTGCGCAACAGGGCCCCGGGGGTGAAGAGCAGGGTCCCCGCCAGCGGTTGGTCATGGACCTGGGGGATGCCGTGGCGGCCGTCGTCGAAGATGGTGACCGCCGCGGCGAAGCCCAGGTCGCCGAGCAGGCCCAGTTCGGTGACATTCCAGTCCCGTCCGTCCCCATGGATGGCGCTCTCGGCGAAGATGCGCGGCGACTTGGTGTTGATCAGATGCTCCAGCAGGGACAGGACATCCAGTTTGCCCAGGTCCTGACCGTGAAGCGCCGCCCGCATGCGCCCTCCGGCCCTGGCCAGTCCCTGGGTAGTGAGCGCGGCGTGGTAGTCCTGCAAGCGCCGATAGCTGTCGTGATGCAGTAGGAAACAGTAGGTGCTCATGAGGGGCGGGGATGTCTGGTGGTGCCGATGAGGGTAGTGGCGTGGCGGTGATCGTGGGCCGGTGAGGGTTGTAATACAGACGTGGTGACGCTGGTGGAGAGACGTTAGGGCGCCCCAAGGGCGCGGCTCAGGGAATCGGGACTGTCAGGGCGGTCAGGGCTATCAGGCTGTAGGGGCTGTTGGGGCTTTGGGGCGGTCGGGTTTATCGCCCCGCCTGGCTCGGGTGTCCGGTCTCCTTGAGAGCCACGGATTCCTTGTCGACCCCGCGAGGGAAATCCTTGTCTTCAGCGTTACGGAAACCGGACACCGGAGCCAGGCAGCGGACCGGGAGGAGGCTGGCGTTGTCTTCCCGGGGCGGCTCGACTAGCCTTCAGTATGCGCAAACCCCTTGATCAATAACAGACATGAATTCCGACAAGATCCGACGAAATCCGACATTTGCCCAAAAGTTTTTTATGGGCTTAAAAATTCAGCTTATGACAATGGCGGGTCTGCCTCATGACCCCTTGCCGGTGGGGAGTGGGGTAGCGGGGGTGGTGGCGCTGGGAGCGGCGGCTGGAATGGCGAGGGGGAGGGATAAGGGTAGAACGGAGGAGAGGGTTCAGGGAGTGGCGGCGGGGATGGGGCAGGGTAGGTGAATGGCCGTGGACGGCGGTGACCGGCCTTTGTCCAGGGGGGCCTTGAAACCGTGGCGAATCAGGGGGCGGGAGGATCGGGCCGGCGGCTCGCGTCTTTTGCCGGGGGCCCTGGCCTTCGCCCTGGGGGTCTGTCTGCTCTTCACCCTGCCCGAACTGCCACCGGGCTGGGCCCTGGCATTACCGGCGGCGGCCCTGGCCTGGCTGGCCAGCTACTGGCCGCCGGCGCGGCTGCCTTGCCTGCTGGTGGTGGGCGCCCTCTGGGCGCACCTGGCGGCCGATCAGTATCTCGAACAGCGCTTGCCCGCCGAGCTGACCCGCGTCGACCTGCGCCTGGAGGGGCGGGTGGCCGCCCTGCCGGAGGTAAAGCCGGGGGCGACCCGCTTTCGCTTCCTGGTCGAGGCGGCCTGGCGGGGGGAGGAGCGACTGGCCTTCCATGGGCCGGTGCGCCTCACCTGGCGGGGGGCGCCGGACTTGCGGGTGGGGGAGCGGCGGGCCCTGGCCGTGCGGCTCAAACCACCCCACGGCTTCGCCAATGCCGGTGGTTTCGATTACGAACGCTGGCTGTTTCAGCAGGGCCTCCTCGCCACGGGCTATGTCCGCGAGGACGGTGACCTGGGGCTGCTGGCGCCGGGGCCAGGGTCCTTCGTCCTCGATCGCTGGCGCCAGTATCTGGGGGAGCACCTGGGAAGGCTGGTGGGGGACTCCCCGGCCCGGGGGGTGATGCTGGCCTTGGTCCTGGGCGAGCGCTCGGCGATCCCGACGGACCAGTGGACCCTGCTGACCCGCACCGGGGTCAATCACCTGGTGGCCATCTCCGGGCTCCATGTGGGCCTGGTGGCGGCGAGCGCATTCTTTCTCGTGCGCTGGGCCTGGTCGCGGCGGCCGGGTCTGGTGCTGCGGCTGGCGGCCACCCGGGCCGGGGCTTTGGGCGGGCTGGCCGCGGCCCTGCTCTACAGCGCCCTGGCGGGTTTCGCCATCTCCACCCAGCGGGCCCTGATCATGCTGGCGGTGATCCTGGCCGCCCTGCTCTGGGGACGGACGCCCCGCCTCTGGACCGGGCTTGCCGTGGCCCTGGCCGGGGTCCTGCTGCTGGACCCGGTGGGGGCGCTGAGCTATGGCCTCTGGCTGTCCTTCGGTGCCGTGGCCGCCCTGCTGCTGGGGCTGGGCCACCGCCTGCCGGCGACGGACCCGTGGGGACGCTGGGGTCGGGCCCAGTGGGTGGTCACCCTGGGCCTGCTGCCGCTCCTGCTGCTGCTCTTTGGCCGTGCCTCCCTGATCTCGCCGGCGGTGAATCTGCTGGCGGTCCCCCTCTTCAGTCTGCTGCTGATGCCCCTGGTGCTGATCTCGGCCCTCCTCGCCCTGGTCCCCCTGCCGGGGCTGGCGCTGCCTTGGATCTGGACGGCCGGACTGATGGCCTGGCTGCTGGAGGGTCTCGCGGCCCTGGCGGCCTGGCCCTGGGCGGCGGTAACGCTGGCGGCGCGACCTACCTGGGTCTGGGTGGCGGCCTTTGCCGGCGCCCTGCTGCCGCTCACCCCCCGGGGCTTGCCCGGGCGGTGGCTGGGCCTGCCCCTGCTCCTGCCCCTGGTACTGGTGCGTCCCCCGGCGCCCGCGCCCGGGGAGGCCTGGTTCCAGCTCCTCGACGTGGGGCAGGGTCTGGCCGCCGTCGTCCGCACCGCCCGGCACCTGCTGGTCTTCGACACCGGACCCGCCTTCGCCGGCGGCTTCAACACCGGCGGAGCGGTGGTGGCGCCCTACCTGCGGGAGGTAGGCGTCGATCGGATCGACACCCTGGTCCTGAGCCACGCGGATCAGGACCACGCCGGCGGCCTGGCCGGCCTGGCGGCGGAGGTGCCCATCCGCCGGCTCCTGACCGGGGAGCCCGCGGCCCCCGTAATCGGGCCAGCGGTGGGGGAGGGGGGGCCGCGACCCGAGGCCTGCCAGGCGGACCACGGCTGGGAGTGGGATGGCGTCGAATTCGCCGTCCTGCACCCCACCCGATTGGGGCTGGAAGGGAACGACGCCTCCTGCGTCCTGCGCGTGGCCACCGCCGGGGCCAGCCTGCTGCTGACCGGGGACCTCGGTCAGGCGGGGGAGCGGCGGCTGGTCCGGGAGCGGCCCCCGGCCGCTAGTCTGCTGGTGGCCGGCCATCACGGCAGCAACACCTCCACCAGCCGGGAATTGCTTCAGGCGGCGCGGCCACAATGGGTGCTCTACTCCAGCGGTTTCGCCAATCACTACGGCTTCCCCGCCGCGGCGGTGCGGGAGCGGGTGGCCGCCAGCGGGGCGGCGGAGCTGAATACGGCGGAGACCGGCGCCATAGGCTTCGTCCTGTCACCGACGGGTCTCCAGGGGCCTGACCTTTATCGTGTCCAGCACCGGCGCCTCTGGTCCCATCCCCTGGATGGGGCGGACGGCCTGGATTCTCGGCCTTGACTGATCAAACCGTTCCGCGGTCGGTCGGGCGAAAAAGGACCTGGAGAAAGCCGACGGATGGCTGCGCATGGGGAGGAGTCGGTATTCCCGCAGCCCTCGCCCAGCCCCTGATCGGGGTAGCGGGGTCTAAGTGTCACCCCCACGCTTCAGGTATCATGACGCCCTTGTTGCGAAGGGCCGGGAGGTGAGACTGCGGTGCTGGAGTTGATGGAGGCCGGCGGCTGGCTGATGTGGCCCATCCTGGCCTGTTCGGTGGTGGCCATGGCCATCGTCCTGGAGCGGCTCTGGAGCCTGCGCCGCCGTCGGGTCATGCCCGCCGGTCTCATGGCCCAGGTCTGGCAGTGGCAGCGGGAACAGGCCCTGACCCCGGAGCGTATTCAGGCCCTGGCCCGGAGCTCGCCCCTGGGGCGGCTGCTGAGCGCCGGCCTGGTCAACCGTCAGCACAGCCGGGAAGTGATGAAGGAGGCCCTCAACGACGTGGGGCGGCAGGTGGTGGCCGATCTGGAACGTTACCTCAACACCCTAGGCACCATCGCCGCCGTCTCCCCCCTGCTAGGCCTGCTCGGCACCGTCTTCGGCATGATCGACATCTTCACCGTCATCATCGACGCCGGGGTCGGAAACCCCGGAGTCCTCGCTGGTGGTATCTCCGAGGCCCTGATCACCACCGCCGCCGGCCTGACGGTGGCCATCCCCAGCCTGATGTTCCATCGCTACTTCAATGGCCTGGTCAGCCGCTACGCCCTGGCCATGGAGGAAGAGGCCCTTAACCTGGTGGAGGTCATCAAGGGCGAGCGCGAGGCCCCGCCGGAGGGGTTGGCGTGAACCTGCGCCCCCAGCGCACCGAGCCGCCGGAGATCAATCTGGCGCCGCTGATCGACGTCGTCTTCCTGCTGCTGATCTTTTTCATGGTCACCACCAGCTTTCGGGACGAGGTCGGCATCAAGATCCGGCTCCCGGAGGCCGCCGGGGAGGCGGCGGAGGAGGCCCAACCCCTGACCCTCACTATCGACGCTGAGGGCTACTACTATGTCAACGATCGCCAGGTGGCCGACCGGCAGCCGGCGACCCTGAGCAAGGCCTTGGCGGCCGCCATGGTGGAATTGCTCAGCCGCGGTTCCGCGGCGACGGCGGTGCAAGCTCAGGGGTCAGCCGCCGGGGACCCGCGGGAGCCGGCGGGGCTTGGCGGCAACCCTGGACAACATGGCCAAGTCCCGGGTGGCGACCGGGGATCCGCGGCGTCGGGGGCGGCGATCCCCGCGCCCGGGGATTTGCCCCTGGTCCTCAAGGCCGATGCCCGCACCCCCCACCAGGCGGTGATGACGGCCATGGACGTGGCCAGCCGCCTGGGGCTGACGCGCCTGTCCTTCGCCGCCAGCCACTCCCAGGACCCGCCATGAGTCATTACGAAGCCCTGGCGTCCGGATCGGCGCGGGCCATCTACCTGCGCCTGATCGGTTATGCCAAGCCCTACTGGCGCATGTTCGCCGTCTCCGCCGTCGGCATGGTCTTTTACGCCCTGACCGAACCCCTCTTCGCCGCCATGATGAAGCCCCTGCTGGATGGGACCTTCATCGACCGCGACATCAGCGTGGTGCAGTCCATGCCCCTGATCCTGATGGGGATCTTCCTGGTGCGGGGCATCGCCGGCTTCATCAACACCTATTGCCTGCAGTGGGTGGGCCAACGCGTGGTGGCCGACCTGCGCCGGGAGATGTTCGATCATCTGCTGCGCTCGCCGGCGCGCTACTTCGACGGCCAGACCACCGGCCAGCTCCTGGCCAAGCTGACCTACAACGTGGAAAACGTGGCCGACGCCGCCACCAGCGCCGTCACCACACTGATCCGCGACGGCATCACCGTCATCGGCCTGGTGGCCTACATGCTCTACGTCAACGTCATGCTGTCGGCCATCTTCCTGCTGGTGGGCCCGGCCATGGCGGTATCCATCCGCTTCGCCAGCCGGCTGTTCCGCCGCCACTCCAAGCGCATACAGGACCGGGTCGGGGAACTCACCCACGTCGCCCAGGAGGCCATCGACGGCCAGCGGGTGGTCAAGGCCTTTGGCGGTCAGGCCCGGGCCCTGGAGCGCTTCACCTTCGTCAACGAGAAGACCCGCTCGCTACAGATGAAGATGGTGGCCACCAACGCCATCAGCGTGCCCCTGGTGCAACTGGTGGCGGCCATCGCCATCGCCGTCATCATCTACCTCTCGACCCTCCAGGGCCTGCGCGAGGACATCTCGGTGGGCACCTTCATGTCCTTCATCCTGGCCATGGGCCTGCTGTTGCAGCCGATCAAGAGCCTGACCTCGATCAATAAGCAGTTGCAGCGGGGCATCATTGCCGCCGACAGCCTCTTCGAGCTCATCGATTCGCCCGCTGAGGTCGATAGCGGGACCCGCACCCTGACCCGCGCCCGGGGGCGGGTGGAGATCCGGGACCTGACTCACGAGTACGACCGCGACAAGGGGCCGGTGCTCCAGGACCTGAACCTGGTCATCGAGCCGGGGGAGACCCTGGCCCTGGTCGGGCGCTCGGGAAGCGGCAAGTCCACCCTCGCCAACCTGCTGCCGCGCTTCTACGACCCCCTGGCCGGGGACATCCTCATCGACGGCATCTCCAGCCGCGACCTGACCCTGGCCAGCCTGCGCGCCCAGATCTCCCTGGTGACCCAGGACGTGGTGCTGTTCAACGACACCATCCGCAATAACATCGCCTATGGCTATCCGGGGGAACTGGACGAGGCGACCCTGGAGCGGGTGGCGGAGGCCGCCCATGCCCTGGACTTCATCCGCGACCTGCCCCAGGGCTTCGACACCCTGATCGGCGACCGCGGCGTGCTGCTCTCCGGTGGCCAGCGCCAGCGCCTGGCCATCGCCCGCGCCATGCTCAAGGACGCCCCCATCCTCATCCTCGACGAGGCGACCTCGGCCCTGGACAGCGAGGCGGAGCGCCATATCCAGGCTGCCCTGGAGCAACTGATGACCAACCGCACCACCCTGGTCATCGCCCATCGGCTCTCGACCATCGAGCGGGCGAACCGCATCCTGGTCCTGGACCGGGGGCGGATGGTCGAGATCGGCACCCACGCCGAGCTGCTGGCCCGGGATGGCCATTACGCCCGGTTGCATCGCATGCAGTTCAACGAGGCCCCGGCGGAGACCTCGCCTTGAGCCTGCTGTTCACCGAGGCACTGACGGAGATCTCGCCTTGAGCATGCGGTTCTACACGGCACCGGCGGAGATCTGGCATTGAGCATGCGGTTCAACGCGGCCCAGGCGGAGACTTCGCCTTGAGCCTGAGGCCTCGGGATGGCCCTGAGTGCCACCCATGACGATCACGGACCTGTGGTACGGCGGTCACCGGCTCTCCTGGCTGGCCTGGCTCCTGATGCCCCTGGCCGGTCTCTACCGGTTGGTGGTCATGGCGCGGCGCCGGGCCTATGCCCAGGGCTGGCTGGCCAGCGAGCGGCTGACGGTGCCGGTGATCGTGGTCGGCAACCTCAGCGTCGGAGGCACCGGCAAGACCCCCCTGGTGCTGTGGCTGGTGGACTGGCTGCGGGGCCAGGGCTGGCGGCCGGGGATCATCCTGCGCGGCTACGGCGGCCAGGCCCGGGACTGGCCCCAGGCGGTGCAGGCCACCAGCGATCCCAGGCTGGTGGGGGACGAGGCGGTGCTGCTGGCGCGCAAGGCCGGGGTGCCGGTGGTGGCGGGTCCGGACCGGGTCGCGGCGGGCCGGCTGCTGCTGGCGGGCAATGCCTGCGATATTTTGGTCAGTGACGATGGCCTTCAGCACTACCGGCTCCAGCGCGATCTGGAGATCCTGGTCATCGACGGCGAGCGCGGCTTTGGCAATGGCTTCTGCCTGCCCGCCGGGCCCCTGCGCGAACCCCGCGCCCGGGCGCGGGAGATCCCCCTGCGGGTCTGTACCGGGGGCCCGTGCCCAGGGGCCGAGCCTGTGACCCTGCGGGCGGGGGACCTGGTGAGCCTGCGCCTTCCCCCGCGCACCCAGCCCTTGAGCAGCCTCAAGGGGCGGCGGGTGACGGCCATCGCCGGGATTGGTAATCCCGAGCGCTTTTTTGCCCTGCTACGCCAGGCCGAGCTCTTTGTGGACGCGCGCCCCTATCCGGATCATCATGCCTATACCGCCGCCGAGGCCGCCGCCTGGCCGCCGGGGCCCCTGATCATGACCGAAAAGGACGCGGTCAAGTGCCTGACCTTCGCTAGGGACAACCACTGGTATCTGCCGGTGGCGGCGGTTCCTAGCGAGGCCTTCGAACGTCAATTTTCCCAAGCCATTTCCGCGCTGAGCCATGGATAAGAAACTCCTCGAGATCCTCGTCTGCCCCCTGTGCAAGGGCCCCCTCTACTTCGACAAGGCCGCCGCCGAGCTGATCTGCCGGGCGGATCGCCTGGCCTACCCGATCCGCGACGACATCCCGGTGATGCTGGAGGAAGAGGCGCGGGTCCTGCCGCCGGACGAGGAGGTGCCCAAGGCGTGAGCGGGGCAGGCCCGGACTTCCGCATCATCATTCCCGCGCGTTACGGCGCCACCCGCCTGCCGGGTAAGCCCTTATTGATAATCGAGGGCAAGCCGCTGATCCAGTGGGTCTGCGAACAGGCCAGCCGGACGGGGGCCACGGAGATCCTGGTCGCCACCGACGACGAGCGCATCGCCGCCGCCTGTCGTGGCTTTGGGGCACCCGTCGTCATGACCCGCGCCGATCATCCCAGCGGCAGCGACCGGCTGGCGGAGGTCATTCGCCTCCTGGGCTGGCCCGGTGAGACCCTGGTGGTGAACCTCCAGGGCGACGAGCCCTGCATGCCGCCGGCCCTGGTCGATCAGGTGGCCGCCAGCCTCGCCGCTCACCCGGGGGTGGGCATGGCCACCCTGGCCTATCCGATCACCACCGCCGAGACCCTCTTCGACCCCCAGGTGGTCAAGGTCGTGACCGATGCCCGAGGACGGGCCCTCTACTTCTCCCGCGCCCCCATCCCCTGGCATCGCGAGGCCTTCGCGGGTGGCCAGCCCTGCCTGCCGCCGGGGGTGACTTACCTGCGGCATATCGGGCTCTACGCCTATCGGGCGGAATTTCTCCAGCGTTACGTCACCTGGCCACCGGCGCCGCCGGAACGGGCGGAATCCCTGGAGCAGTTGCGCGTTCTCTGGCAGGGGGAGGTCATCCAGGTCGATATCGCCGCTGAGATCCCCGGTCCCGGGGTGGACACGGCGGCGGACCTGGGGCGGGCGCGAGACTTTATCCGGTCCTTTCCACCCCGCCGGTAACCGAGGGACGTCTGGTGTAGTATGGTGAACACCTGCCCCGGTTGCGGGTGGCCATAACCACGAGAGGACAATGATGAAGTCGATCTACGGTATGTCGGCGGCCAGTCTGCTCGCCATGCTCTGTGCCGGAACACTCAGCGCCGCTGGTGGTTCCGGTGGCTCTTCTCCCTATCCCCCGATGCCCGATATGTCACAGATGCCGCAGATGCCCGGCTTCGGTGGGCCGGGGATGAACTTCCCCGGTGGCGGTCGGGGCGGCCCACCACCGGGTCCGGGGTCGGCGAGGCCAGGGACCTCGGGCTCTGCCGCGTCCACGGGGCCGGGCTACGCGCCTCCCGCCGGTCAGGGTTATGCGCCACCCCCGGCGCCGTACGCGCCGTCCCCCGCTCAGGGCTATGCGCCGCCGCCCGCTCAGGCCCCGACCCCGGCGGCCGCGCCCCCCGCGGCTCCTCCGCCTGGCTATGGCGCTGGGCCGGGACAGCCTCCCGCCCCGGGTGCCTATCCTCCCGGCGCGGCCCCTTATCCGCCCGCTGGCCCTGACTATCCCGCCGCTCCCCGGGGCTATCCCGCCGCCCCGCCCGGCTACCCCCCGCCGGCCGGGGCCCCTGGCGCGCCACCGGCCCCGGGTGCCCCGCCCGGCGCCGGGCCCGCTCCTGGTGGCTACCCACCCCCGGGCGGCGCCTATGGCGCCCCTCCTGGCTACCCGCCCCCTCCCGGACCTCCCGGGGAGGAACCCACGGGTGAGGACGGCAAGGGTAAGGGGGGTTTTAACCCCATGAATATGATGAACAAGATGCCCAATCCCATGAACATGTTCGGGGGCAATAAGGATTAAGCAAAAAAGCAAAAGCCTAGGCCAGGGATGCCTAGGCTTTGCCCCGAGCCGGTAGCGAGCGATGTGGTGGCAAAGCCTAGGCGGCATGCTGGGCCTCTTCCTGCTGGCCTGGCTCTTCAGTGAGAACCGCCGGGCGGTGCGCCCGGGTCCGGCCCTGGTGGCTCTGGGCTTGCAATTGCTGATCACGCTGGTTCTGCTGGAGGTACCCCTGTTCCGGCAGTTTTTCGCGCTGCTGAACCAGATGGTCACCAGCCTGGAGACGGCGACACGGGCGGGGACTAGCTTCGTCTTCGGTTATCTGGGCGGTGGTGACGCGCCCTTTACGGTCAAGCCCGAGGGCAACACCTTCATCTTCGCCCTCCAGGCCCTGCCCATGGTGCTGGTGATCAGCGCCCTGTCCGCCTTGCTCTTCTATTGGCGGGTGCTGCCCGCGGTGGTGCGCGCCTTCGCCTGGCTGCTGCGCAGGACCCTGGGTCTGGGTGGGCCCGCCGGGGTGGGGGTGGCGGCCAATGTCTTCCTTGGCCATATCGAATCCCCCCTCCTGATCCGGCCCTATCTGGGGCGGCTCTCGCGCAGCGACCTCTTTCTGGTCATGACGGCCGGCATGGCGACCGTGGCGGGCACGGTCATGGTCATCTACGCCAGCATCCTGGCGACGGTCATCCCCGATGCCTTGGGACAATTGCTGACCGCCTCCCTGATCAGCGCCCCGGCGGCGGTCATGGTGGCGCGCATCATGGTGCCGGTGACCGAGACGGACGGGGCCGATGGGCACTGGGAGCCCCCCCGGCAAGCGACCAGCAGCCTGGATGCCATCGCCCGGGGGACCCGGGACGGGGTGACCCTGCTGGTCAACATCGTCGCCATGCTGGTGGTCCTGGTCGCCCTGGTGTCCCTGGTCAACCAGGCTCTAGGGCTGCTACCCGCCCCGGGTGGCGCGGCACTCAGTTTGGAGCGCCTGCTCGGCTGGGTCATGGCCCCCCTGACCTGGCTGATGGGCATCCCCGCCAGCGAGGCAGTGACGGCGGGCAGCCTGATGGGCGTCAAGACCATCCTCAACGAGTTCCTGGCCTATCTGCAATTGGCCACCCTGCCGGCGGAGGCCCTCAGCGAGCGTTCCCGGCTGATCATGACCTATGCCCTGTGCGGCTTCGCCAACCTTGGCAGCCTGGGCATCCTGATCGGCGGCATGGGGGCCATGGCCCCCGAACGCCGGGCCGAGATCACCGCCTTGGGTCCCAGGTCCATCGTTGCCGGCACCCTGGCCACCGCCTTCACCGGCGCCGTGGTTGGGCTGGTCAGCTTGATGCCTAAGTGAGGGGCTCTCATGTTGAGGGGGCCTTGTGTTACCGGGATCAGGCAAGTTGCGCTCCCGGCGCGGGAAAAGGTGTTTATGACCAACCGCCCCATCCTTTCATCAGTCATTCACAGGAGGTTTCATGAGCGAGCGTTATGAGGTTAAGTTTCCCGGCGGCAAGCGGGTTGATGTCCGGGCCGGCGACTTTGTCATTCACACCGATCAGTCCATCAAGCGCGGGGGTGAGGCCAGCGCCCCGGAGCCCTTCGATCTCTTCCTAAGCTCCATGGCGGCCTGCGCCGGTATCTTCGCCCTCAACTTTTGCACCTCCCGGGACCTGCCGACCGCGGGCCTGGGCCTGAGCATGGACTGGGAGGTGGACCCGACCAACCCGGCCAACGCCAGCGTGCGCTATCTGTTGCGCCTGCCTGAGGGCTTCCCGGACAAGTACCGGAGCAGCATCATCAAGGCCATCGACCTGTGCGCGGTCAAGAAGTACGTCCAGAACGCCCCCAGTTTCCAGATCGATATCGTCGAATAAGGGCGGCTCCTCGTCCCTTGGGCGGGGATAGGGACATCGCTGATCTGCTGCTGGCTTTCCGATCCTCTCGGGCAACGACCGGAATCCGAAATGCCTGAGGTATAAAAACGCCGGCTCAGGCACGGAGTTTCAACCCTCCCGGAACGAGGCGTTCCGGTGAGGGCTAGATGCTGGCGTGAGCCCCCTTACTGGCAGGCCTCGCATTCAGGATCGAGGAGCGAACAGGCCTTGGGCGGGGTAGGGATGAAGGTGCAAATCTCATCAACCTCCCCAATGCCCTGGCCTAGGGGTCGATTCGGACGTTGTTCGCCAGGCCGGCCGTGGGGCTGTTCATTACTCTGGCCGTTGAGCTGGCCGTTTTTCTGGCCATTGATCTGGCCATTCAGGTGACCATTGAGGTGACCCGTGAGTTGAGCGACCGTCGCGCTGGCTAGCTGGATGCCGGCGATGGGGCCGGGACGCTGACCCTTGCCTGGCACGGCCATGGTCGATTTCTCGACATGGGTGGCGCCCATGGAGCGCAGGTAGTAAGTGGTCTTCAGTCCCCGCACCCAGGCCAGTTTGTAAAGGTTGTCCAACTTCTTGCCGTTGGGCTCCTTCATATATAGGTTGAGACTCTGGGCCTGGTCGAGCCACTTCTGGCGCCGGCTGCCGGCCTCCACCAGCCAGCGGGGGTCGATCTCGAAGGCGGTGGCGTAGAGGTCCTTCAGCTCCTGGGGGACGCGCTCGATGGGCTGCACCGAGCCGTCGAAGTACTTGAGGTCGTTGACCATGACCGGGTCCCAGAGGCCCAGGGCCTTGAGGTCGCGCACCAGGTAGGGATTGACTACAGTGAACTCGCCGGACAGGTTCGACTTGACGAACAGATTCTGGTACGTCGGCTCGATGGACTGGCTGACGCCGACGATGTTGGAGATGGTCGCGGTAGGGGCGATGGCCATGCAGTTGGAGTTGCGCATGCCTACCGCCTGCACCCGGGCACGCAGGGCGTCCCAGTCCAGGGTGCTGCCCTGGTCCATCTGCAGGAAGCCACCGCGGCCCTTTTCCAGCAGGGCGATGGAATCCAGGGGCAGGATGCCCTGGCTCCACAGGCTGCCCTCGAAGCTGGCGTAGCGGCCGCGCTCCTGGGCCAGGTCGGTGGAGGCCTGGATGGCGTGGTAGGCGATGGCCTCCATGCTCTGGTCGGCGAACTGCACCGCCGCCTGGCTGGCGTAGGGCAGGCGCAGCTTGTAGAGGGCGTCCTGGAAGCCCATCAGGCCCAGGCCCACCGGACGGTGGCGCAGGTTGGAGCGCCGCGCCTGGGGCACGTTGTAGAAGTTGTAGTCGATGACGTTGTCTAGCATGCGCATGGCGGTGGCCACGGTGCGCTGGAGCTTGGCCAGGTCCAGACCCTGGTCCGTGACATGGGCGGCCAGGTTGACCGAGCCCAGGTTGCAGACGGCGATCTCCTGGTCGTTGGTGTGCAGGGTGATCTCGGTGCAGAGGTTAGAGCTGTGCACCCGGCCGGCGTGCTGGTTGGTGTAGCGCAGGTTGCAGGGGTCCTTGAAGGCGATCCAGGGGTGGCCGGTCTCGAAAAGCATGGCCAGCATCTTGCGCCACAGGTCCACCGCCTTGAGCTTCTTGTGCACCTTCAGCTCGCCGCGGGCGGCGCGTTCCTCATAGGCGACGTAGGCGTCCTCGAAGGCCTGGCCGGTAAGGTCATGCAGGTCCGGGGTCTCGTCCGGGGAGAAGAGGGTCCAATCCCCTTCCTCGGCGACCCGCTTCATGAACAGGTCTGGCACCCAGTTGGCGGTGTTCATGTCGTGGGTGCGCCGGCGCTCGTCGCCCACGTTCTTACGCAGCTCCAGAAACTCCTCGATATCGATGTGCCAGCTCTCCAGGTAGGCGCAGACGGCCCCCTTCCGTTTTCCCCCCTGGTTGACTGCCACCGCGGTGTCGTTGGCGACCTTGAGGAAGGGCACCACCCCCTGGCTCTTGCCATTGGTGCCCTTGATGTGGGCGCCCATGCCGCGTACCCGGGACCAGTCGTTGCCCAGGCCGCCGGCGAATTTGGACAGGAGGGCATTGTCCTTTATGGCGCCGTAGATGCCGTCCAGGTCGTCGGGGACCGTGGTCAGGTAGCAGGAGGAGAGCTGGGGCCGCAGGGTGCCGGCGTTGAACAGGGTGGGGGTCGAGCTCATGAAGTCGAAGCTGGAGAGCAACTCATAGAACTGGATGGCCCGATCCTCGCGATCGATCTCGTTGATGGCCAGGCCCATGGCGACGCGCATGAAGAAGGCCTGGGGCAGCTCAAAGCGCGTGCCCGCGGCGGTATGGATGAAGTAGCGGTCGTAGAGGGTCTGGAGCCCCAGGTAGGTGAACTGGAGATCGCGCTCGGACTTGAGGGCGGCGCCCAGGCGCTCCAGGTCGAATTGGGCGAGGCGGCGGTCGACCAGTTCCAGTTCCCCGGCCTGGCGGATGTAGGCGGTGAAATAGTCGGGATAGCGCTCGGCCAGGTCGGCCTGGGTCTCGACCCCCAGGCCCAGGCCGAGGAAACCCAGGGCCTCCCGGCGCAGGATGTCGAGCAGCAGGCGGGCGGCGGCACGGCTGTAGTCGGGCTCCTTCTCGATGCGGGCGCGGGCGCTCATCACCAGGGCCTGGGCGACCTCGGTCTCCCGCACCCCGTCGAAGAGGGTGCGGCAGGCGTCGCTGAGGATGACCTCGCTGTCGACGCCGTCCAGGTCCCGGCAAGCCTCCGCCAGGAGGCGGCGCAGGCGGGCGATATCCAGGGGGCGACGGCTGCCATCGGCGAGGGTGACGCTGAGCCTGGCGGGGGCGGATTCCGGGGGCAGCGCGGCGGCGGCCGCGGCGGCGGCACGGGCGGCGCGCTCCCGGGCGCGCTCCTCACGGTAGAGGACGTAGTCGCGGGCCACCTTGTGCTCCCCGGCGCGCATCAGGGCCAGCTCGACCTGATCCTGGATGTCCTCGATGTGGACCGTGCCCCCCGCGGGCGTGCGGCGGAGCAGGGCGGCGACCACCTGGTCGGTGAGCTCCCGCACCCGCTCGTGGACCCGGCTGGAGGTGGCGGCGGTGCCGCCCTCCACGGCGAGGAAGGCCTTGGTCATGGCCACCATGATCTTGGTGGCGTCGAAGCCGGTCACCTGGCCGTTGCGGCGGATGACCTGGACCTTGCCAGTAGCCGCGGCCGACGGGGCTGTGGCCTCACCCTCAGCCTGGGCGCTTGGGGACTGGAGATGGGGCACCGGATCGGCGGCGGGGGGGGCCTCTTCGGGGAGCTTGGTGGGGGCCATGGTGCTACCTCTGGTTGGGGAGTGGGCAGGGTGGTCAGGGTGGCCGGGCCGGAAATGGGGCAGTCAGGGTCACCGCCATGGGAGGAACCCGGTCTACCGGCGAATAGGGCGGGCACAATATCCGGGGTTTGCCCCGTGCATCAACCACTAGATCTTGTGGTTTAGCGATTTCGTCTGTGGATAAGGCTGTGGACAGGGCTGTGATCGACGGGTGGATGACCGCCAGCCTCGGCCCCGCTCCCTGCTGGCAAGCGCCATCGGGCATGCCTTGGAGGTCGCTACCCCCTGTGGATATCTTTCAGATGAAATCCGGGGCTGGCTGGCATGCGGGCGGTTGGGATGCGGCGAGGTTAGCGCGCGCAACGACGCACAATGCCCACGGCATGGGTATAATCCGGCGCAAGTCGAAGGAGGGCGGCGGGTCGCGGGTGAGCGCCGTCCGAGCGCGCGAATCAAAAAAACAACGGAGAACTGAGCCATGCAAGTCAGAGACGTCATGAACAAATCGGTGCGCACGGTGCGCCCGGACACCAAGGTGATGGAAGTCGCCTCCCTGATGTGCCTTTACCGCTATCACGGCCTCCCGGTCACCGAGGAAGACGGGACCCTGGTGGGCTTCATCGCCGAGAAGGACCTGCTGCACTGCCTCTTTCCCACCTTCGAGCGACTGATGGAGGAGGGCCTGGGCAACGTGGATCTGGACATGGAGATGGGCCGTTATGCCGAGGTGCTGGGTCTCTCCGTGTCGGATCTCATGACCCGCAACCCCATCGCCGTGACCCCCGACATGCATGTGCTCCGGGCGACCACCATCATGGTGCGCAACCGCTTCCGGCGCATTCCCGTGGCCGAGAACGGCATCCTGGTTGGGGTCCTGAGCCTGGGTGACGTGCACAAGGCCATCTATCACGCCAACGTGGCGGGTACCCTGAAAAAGCATAAGGCTGAATGACGACCCGGCTCGCCGTCTGCCCCGGGTGAGCCCCTGGCGCGGGTGGCACCGCAGGGAACGCCTGTCCACCATGGGCTGTCAATGCGAAACGGGTATCCGCCAGCGAGCTGGCGTGCGACAGGCACCGAGCGCTAAACCCTTTGTCACGGCTTCTGGGGAGATCGGCAACCGGCTCCGCATCCCCCGCCGCCCGGATTCCTGCCAACAGAGGAGGCATACATGAAGACGCGGTTTGCTCCCAGGGCGATTGGGCATCGCCTTGCCTGGGCGGGGCTCAGCCTCTGGCTCCCCCTGGGCATGGGACCGGCGCTGGCGGCCAGCCCCGCCGAAATTGCCCAGGCCGAGTACGAGGAGGTCATGGCCCTCACCCCGGACATCGCCAACGGGCGGAAGGTCTACATCACCTGCGCCGTCTGCCATCGGCCCGAGGGCTGGGGTACCCCCGATGGAACCTATCCCCAGATCGCGGGCCAGTTGCGGACGGTCATCATCAAGCAACTGGCCGATATCCGGGCGCGAAATCGCGACAACCCCCTGATGTATCCCTTCTCGTTGCCGAGGATTCTCGGTGGTCCCCAGAATGTCGCTGACGTGGCGGCCTATCTGGCCCAACTGCCCATGAATCCCCAGAACGGGGTGGGTCCGGGGACCGATCTGGAACTGGGTGCCAGGGTCTACAAGGAAAATTGCGTTAAATGCCATGGCGATCAGGGACTGGGTGACGAGCAGGAACACCTGCCCGCCATCGCGGGACAGCATTTCAATTACCTGGTGCGCCAGTTCCAGGCCATCCGTGACGGGCGTCGCAAGAACTCCGACCCCAAGATGGTCGAGCAAATCAAGGGGTTTTCACCCCGGGAAGAGCTGGCCGTCCTGGATTTCACCTCGCGCATCCGCCCCCCCGCCGAGCGCCTGGGTCCCCCGAACTGGCGCAATCCGGATTTCGCGGGCTACGTCTATCCCCCCTCCCCAGGCGCGGCCATGCCCCCGCCCATGCCGGCCCCTCAGATCCCCACGCCCCCTCAGGCACGTCCTTGAACACATGGCCGGGACTCGTCTAGCCCTCATCGTTCAGATCCCCTCTCCCCCACCCCCCCACGCTAGGGGGGAGGGAGTAAAGGAAGCTTCAGCTTCGGTTGCCGGAGCCTTCCGGGTGCGCGCGGGGTCTGACCGACGAGTTCCAGCCCTGGTGCGGGTGGGGTAGTGCCATGACCCTGGCCCTGGCTGTATTGCTGCCTTTCCTGGGGGCCGCCGGCGTTGCCTGGGGCAGCCGGCTGGGCCGTCCCACGGCGATCCTGCTCGCCTTGCTGGTCGTGCTGATGACGGCCATCCTGGTGCTTTCGCTCCTCGACCCCCTGGTGGCGGGGGTGACGCATGTCGAATCCTTCACCTGGTTGCCAGAGGCGGGCCTGAACATCGCCTTCCGGCTCGACGGTCTGGGACTCCTCTTTGCCGGGCTGATCCTGGGGATCGGGGCGCTGGTCATTCTCTACGCCCGTTACTATCTCGCCGCGGAGGACAATCTGGGGCGTCTCTACGCCTACCTGTTGCTCTTCATGGGCGCCATGCTGGGGGTGGTCCTCTCCGAAAATCTCATCCAGATGCTGATGTTCTGGGAGTTGACCAGCTTGAGTTCCTTCCTGCTCATTGGCTATTGGCGCCAGCGGGAGGACGCCCGGACCGGGGCGCGCATGGCCCTGGCGGTGACTGGCGCCGGGGGGCTGGCCCTGCTGGGTGGCGTCCTTCTTCTGGGCCGGATGACCGGTAGTTATGACCTGAGTGTCATCCTGGCCTCGGGGGACCTGATCCGGGCCCACCCCCTCTATGTGCCTACACTGGTGTTGATTCTGCTGGGCATCTTCACCAAGTCCGCCCAGTTTCCCTTTCATTTCTGGCTGCCTCACGCCATGGCGGCGCCCACCCCGGTTTCGAGCTACCTGCACTCCGCCACCATGGTCAAGGCGGGGGTCTTCCTGCTGGCGCGCCTCTTCCCGGCCCTGGCAGGTACTTGGGAGTGGAATCACCTGGTGGCGGGCTTCGGCATGTTGACCCTGCTCACCGGGGCGGTCATCGCCCTCTTCCAGCACGATCTCAAGGGGCTGCTGGCCTATTCGACCATCAGCCACCTGGGCCTGATCACCATCCTCTTCGGTATCGGCACCCCCCTGGCGGCGGTGGCGGGTATCTTCCACATCATCAACCACGCCACCTTCAAGGCCGGCCTCTTCATGGCCGCCGGCATCATCGACCATGAGACCGGCACCCGGGATATGCGCCGCATCAACGGGCTGTGGAAGTCCATGCCCTATACCGGCACCCTGGCCATGGTGGCGGCCTCGGCGATGGCGGGGGTACCGCTGTTCAACGGCTTTCTGTCCAAGGAGATGTTCTTCGGCGAGGCCGTCGGGGTGGCTGGCGCCATGGCCCTGGGCTGGCTGCTGCCGGTGGCGGCGACCCTCGCCGGGGCCTTCGCCGTCGCCTATTCCCTGCGCTTTGTCCACGACGTCTTCTTCAATGGCGAGCCTATCGATCTGCCCAAGCACCCCCACGAGCCGCCACGCTGGATGCGGGTGCCGGTGGAGATCCTGGTGGTCATCTGCCTGTTGGTCGGCATCCTCCCCGCCCTGACGGTTGAGCCCATCCTGCACCTGGCGGTCAGCGCTGTCCTCCAGGGGCCGCCGCCGGAACACGACTTGGCCATCTGGCATGGCTTCAGCCCCGCTGTCCTCATGAGTATTCTGGCCATGGGCGGTGGCCTGTTCATCTATAGCCTGCGCCAGCCGATCTATGCCTGGTGGGATCGCCATGGGGGGCGGGTCGATTTCCGCCGCGGCTATGAACGCCTGCTAGAGGTCGTGCTGACCCTGGCGCGGGGGGTGACCGCCTGGTTGGACCAGGGCTCGTTGCCCCGTCTGCTGCGCCTCCTGGTGATCGCGGCCCTGATCCTGGGCCTGGCGGGTTGGCTGGGTTCGGGCTCCCCGCTCACCGGGCCCGCCAGTCTCACGACCCTCGATGTTATCAGTCTCATCACCGGGCTGGTGATGGCGGTGGCCGCCATCGCGACCCTGATCTGGCATCGCCAGCGGTATCTGGCCCTGGTCCTGGTGGGCGCCGTGGGGCTGATGGTCGCGCTGCTGTTCGTCGAGTTCTCCGCCCCGGACCTGGCACTGACCCAGTTGTCCGTGGAGGTGGTGACGGTCATCCTGCTCCTGCTGGCCCTCTACTTCCTGCCCCAGACCTCGTCGGCCGAGACCCGCTCCCCGCGCCGCTGGGGGGATGCCCTGATCGCGGTCCTCGCCGGCCTGGGCATGAGCATCCTCACCTGGGCCATCCTGACCCGGCCCTACGACAGCATCGCCGGTTTCTTCCTGGACAACAGCGTGCCGGGTGGGGGCGGGCGGAACGTGGTCAACGTCATCCTGGTGGATTTCCGCGGCTTCGATACCCTGGGCGAGATCACGGTGCTGGCCCTGGCGGGCCTGGCCATTTTCGCCATGCTGGAAAAGCTGCGGCTCGGCGCTCAGATGGCCGCCGGGCCCGGCAGGCCCTGGCATTGGGATCGGCACCCCATCATCGTCTCCGCCCTGGTGCGTCTCCTCCTGCCCCTGGCCCTGCTGGTGGCCATCTTCATTCTGTTGCGGGGCCATAACCTGCCGGGGGGGGGCTTCATTGCCGGCCTCATCACCGCTATCGCCCTCATCATGCAGTACCTGGCCAACGGCATTGCCTGGACCCATGACCGCCTGCCCACCGACATGCACCCCGTCATCGGCGCCGGCTTGTTGCTGGCCACCCTCACCGGGCTGGTGAGTTTCCTTTTCGGCTATCCCTTCCTGACCACCACCTTTGGACATTTCGCTTGGCCCCTGGTGGGTGAGTTCGAACTGGCCTCCGCCATGGTCTTCGACCTCGGGGTCTGGCTGGTGGTGGTTGGTTCCACCCTCTTGATCCTGATCCACCTGGGGCTGCTGTACGATGCCCGCCATGAGGCCCCTGCGGACGCCGTGGCGCCGTCGCTGGGCGGATCTGGCGGCCCGTCAGGCTCGCGGGCCGATGAGGCACCCGGAGCGGCATCCGGAGCGGGAATCGGCCCCGCCACGGCCACCGGCCAATCGCCTCCCCCAGGGGTCAGGCCCCTGGTGAGGGGAAGCGGGGATACGGGGAGTGCAATGTGATGGAGGCCTTACTCAGTCTGCTCATCGGCATCCTGACCGCGACCGGCGTTTATCTGCTGCTGCGGGCCCAGACCTTTCCGGTGGTCCTCGGCCTTACCCTCCTGTCCTACGCGGTCAACCTCTTTCTCTTCGCCACCGGCCGTCTGGTAGTCGGTCAGCCGCCGATCATTACCGCCGGACCGGCTGGCTATACTGATCCCTTGCCCCAGGCCTTGGTACTCACGGCCATCGTCATCGGCTTCGCCATGACGGCCTTCGCCATCATGCTTGCCCTCAAGGCCCGGGCGGATTTGGGCACGGATGAAGTCGACGGGGGCGAATACTGAAGTGCCATCGTCAACGCTCGTCATTGCCCCGGTTCTCGCCCCCCTCGTGGCGGGAATCCTCCTGCTCCTCTTGCGCGGGCGTGCCTTGCCCCACCGCCGTGCCTTCAGCCTGCTGGCGGTGGCGGTCCAGGTCATCCTCGCCCTGGGACTCCTGACCGCCACCGCCGGCGGACGGATCCTGATCCACAGCCTGGGAGACTGGCCGGCCCCCTTCGGTATCGTCCTGGTGGCGGATCGGCTGTCGGCCTGGTTGCTGCTGATCACGGCCCTGCTGGCCGGCTTCGCCGTATGGCAGGCGTGCCAGGGCCTGGACCGGGCGGGCCGGCATTTTCACGTCCTCTTCCAGTTGCAGTTGTTCGGGCTCAACGGCGCCTTCCTCACCGGCGACTTGTTCAACCTCTTCGTCTTCTTCGAGGTCCTGCTGCTCGCCTCCTATGGCCTGGTCCTCCACGGCGGCGGACCGGCGCGCACCCGGGCCGGACTGCACTACGTGATCGTCAACCTGGCCGGTTCCGCCCTGTTCCTCATCGCCGCCGGCTTGATCTATGGCATCTTCGGTACCCTGAACCTGGCCCACCTGGCCCGACTGCTGACCGCGGTGCCGGCGGACAATCTGGGGCCGGCCCGCGTGGCCCTGCTGCTGCTCCTGGGGGTCTTTGGCCTCAAGGCCGCCCTGCTGCCCCTGTACCTCTGGCTGCCGGCGACCTATGCCAGCGCTGTCGCCCCGGTCGCCGCCCTCTTCGCCATCATGACCAAGGTGGGTGCCTACGCCATCCTGCGGGTTTCGACCCTGCTGCTGGGGCCCGAGGCGGGGGACCTGGCCGGCCTCTATGGGGCCTGGTTGGTGCCGCTGGCGCTCGCGACCCTGATCGCCGGGATGCTGGGGGCCCTGGCCGCCCGTTCCCTGGGCCAGCAGACGGCCTATCTGGTCGTCGCCTCGGTGGGGACCCTGTTGCTCGCTTTCGGCCTGGGCGACCGGGAGGCCCTCGCCGCCGGTCTCTATTACCTGCCGCACTCGACCTTTGCCGCCGCGACACTCTTTCTGTTGATCGATACCATCGCCCGGGGACGCGGTCCCCTCACGGATCGCTTCGTTCCCGGCCCGGAGATTCCCCGGGCGCCCCTGGTCGGTGGCCTGTTTTTCCTGTGCGCCATCCTGCTGGCGGGTCTGCCACCCCTCTCCGGTTTCCTCTCCAAGTTCCTGATACTGCGGGCGGCCCTCGACCACCCCGCCTGGCCCTGGATCCTCGCAACGGTCCTAGTGGCCAGTTTGCTGGCGCTGATCGCCCTGGCACGTGCCGGTAGTCTGCTCTTTTTCCGCTCGGCCGCCCTCGGTCGAGGGGGGGGGCTGAGCGCCACGGTGATTCCAGCCGCTGAAGCTCCTGTCCCTGGGATGTCGCCCCTTTCTGCCGGAAGTACCTTGCCTGGGGGGGACGGCAACGTCTCCCCTGCCGCGGCGCTTCCCCTCGGGAACGAGTCACCCGTCAGCGGATTATCCCGCCTGCTGCCTCCCGCGGTCCTGCTCCTCGTCACCCTGGGCCTGACCCTCTGGGCGAACGATTGGCTGGCGGTGACGACGGCCATCGCCGACCAGTTGCTGCACCCCCAGGCCTATATCCACGCCGTCCTGGGAGAGACGCCATGACCACGCCCCGGCGCCTGTTGCCCCATCCCTGGCTGACGTTGGTCCTGACGCTGCTCTGGCTGCTGCTCAGCAACACCCTGGCGCCGGGACACATCCTGCTGGGCCTGGCGCTCGCGTGGCTGATTCCCCTCCTCACGCTCAGGTTCTGGCCGGATACCGTCCATTTTCACCAGCCCCTGACCTTGCTGCGGTTCATCGCCCGGGTCCTGTGGGACATCCTGGTCGCCAACCTGAACGTTGCCCAACTCATCCTTGGTAAGCCGGAACGGCTCAGTCCGGCCTTCTTCAAGATCCCCCTGGAGCTGAAGAGCGAACTGGCCATCAGCCTGCTCGCCAATACGATCAGCCTGACCCCGGGCACCCTGTCCGTCGAACTCAGTCCGGATCGCCGTACCCTCCTGGTCCATGGACTGGACGTTCCGGATCCGGCCGCGACGTGCGCCGAGATCAAGACGCGCTACGAGGCCCCCCTGAAGGAGGTGTTCGAACCATGATGGCCTTGGCCGTGACGATCGCCTTTGTCCTGGTCGCGGCCGCCGTCGCGCTCAGTTTCTGGCGGTTGCTGATCGGCCCCAGCGCGCCGGATCGCATCCTCGCCCTGGATACCCTCTACATCAATACCATCGCCCTGCTGATCCTGCTGGGTCTGCGCCTGGATTCCGCCCTCTATTTCGAGGCGGCCTTGCTGATCGCCGTCATCGGCTTCGTGGGTACCCTGGCCCTGTGCAAGTACCTGCTGCGCGGCGACATCATTGAATAGTCCCTTCCCGGAGATCCGCCCTCATGCTGGAAGCCCTGCTGTCCCTTCTCATCCTCGCCGGGGCGGTTTTCACCTTTCTCGGCTCCCTGGGCCTGGCGCGCCTGCCGGACTTCTTCACCCGCCTCCATGCCCCGACCAAGGCCACCACCCTGGGGGTTGGCTGTCTGCTGATCGCCTCCGCCATCCATTTCAGCAGCCAGGGGGAGGGGCTGAGCCTGCATGAGGTCCTCGTCACCCTCTTCCTCTTCATCACCGCCCCCGTTTCCGGGTATTTGCTCGGCAAGACCGGGCTGCATCTGCGTCTTCCGCGTCTGGGCAGGCAAGATGACGAGGGTCAGTTCCCTGGATGAGGCTGGCGGATATTCTGCCGCGGGGGGCGAACAATCTGGATTTGTTCCGGATCATTGCCGCGGCGATGGTAATCTTTGGCCATGCCTATGCCATCAACCCGGTTGAGGGTCAGTCGGATCCCCTGGTCGGGTGGCTGGGATTCGATTCGACCGGCTCCCTGGCGGTTAAGATTTTCTTTCTACTCAGCGGGTTGGTGGTAACCAACAGCCTGCTGGAAAAGCGCCAACCCCTACAATTCCTGATCGCCCGCTTTTTCCGCCTCTGGCCGGCCCTGACGGTGACGGTGCTGCTTTGTGCCCTGGTCCTCGGGCCCCTGCTCACCAATCTTCCCCTGGAAGGGTATTTTTTGCATCCGGATACCTCCAAATATATTTACCGTAATCTGGTATTTCGCACCCGGTTGCCTCTGCCCGGGGTCTTTGAAGGCAATACCCTCAGCTCCGTCAACGGTTCCCTCTGGACTATTCCCCATGAGATCAAGGCCTATCTCTGGCTGCTGGGCCTGTTCCTGCTGGGGTTATTTCGGTGGCGATGGCTGCCCTTGGTGGCGCTAACCATTATCCTCGCCCTGCCACTGCTCTTCCCGGAGGAGGATCCAGAGGTGGCGTTACTCATGGCCTGTTTCGCGGTCGGAGCGATCCTGGCCCGCTACAAGCAGCGCCTCGTCATCAATGGCTGGGTCGTCCTGGCACTGTGGCTTGTCTTCGCCCTTTTTCGCCATGCCCCGCTGAATTTCTACCTTTTCTACCTAACCCTGTTCGTGACCATCCTCTTCGTGGCCAGCCGCTCCTGGATGCTGCGCCTGCGGCCCAGGTCGGACCTGTCCTATGGCATCTATCTCTGGGGCTTCCCGGTGCAACAGATCATGGCTCAGTTTTTCGGGTCTCAGGGGATTATGTTCAATCAGCTTGCCTCCTTGGCCATTTGTCTGGTGCTGGCCTTTTGTTCCTGGCATCTGGTGGAAAAACCAGCCATGGCCCGGGGCGCCGCCTTGGGGCGGCGCATTCCCCCGGAGCCGATCCAGCGGCTGCGAGGGGCACTGACTGGCCGCTTTCTTTCTCGCCTCTGATGATCGAGTCGCATTAGCTCACTGCCGTTCGGGTCAGAAACGCCCCCCCTGGGCGAGGAGAATCTCACCCACCGCCGATTCGATGACCTTCATGTCGGTCAAGGGGAAGGGCGGAATGGAGAGATGGCGCAGGCGCTCCTGATAGTTCATGCAGAAATCGAAGTGGAAGCCCGGGAAGCCTTCCTGGCGCTTCACGCCCTGGATGTCCATGACGTAGGCCGCGTAGTTGACAGTCTGGGTCATGTGGTAGGGGGTTGGCTTCTGGCCGCGGCGGAAGCCCTCGATCCGGGCATCCCAGGTGGGGTAGACGGCGGGATTGGCGAAATGCAGCACTTGGGAGGCGGCGACCAGGGACTGGAGGCAGGTGGCCACCGCCATCGCGTCCGCCTCGGCGAAGGTGGCCTCAGGGACGCGGGCCCGGCCGAAGGCGCGCACGGCCACGTCCAGGCTCTGGGGTTCGATGCGCAGCCGTCCGGGCAGCCAGCCATAGGCGAAGGTGGCCGCCAGCAGGAAGGCATCGGCGTCTCGGTCGGTGGTCCTGATCGCCGCCAGCAGGGCGGGATAAGCGCGCAGAAAGGCGGTTTCCCGCGAGCCCGTGGCGAGCTTGTTGACCCGGATCAGGTCCACGGCCTGGTCCAGGGTTTCGAGGTTGAGGTTAGTGAAGTGCGCAATGTTCATTGCAAGGTTCATTCGGGCGGGAGAAGGGGGGAGGCGGTCCGATCCGGTGGGCGGGCCTAAGGTCTGGGGATATAGGTTGACAGAACGGCTCGGTCTGGTCGAGGGGGACGGGGTAAAGGGGGCGGGAAAAAGGGCTTGGGATAAGGGTGACCGCTATTCCTGACGCCTCCCTGGCGATTGAATCAGGTGCTAGACCAGAACCCTGGGCCAGCCGTTCGGGCTTATGCGGGGGGATGGAAAACTGCGCGCCAAAGGGCAACTCGATGGGACAATAGGCCCCCTGGTCAAAGCCTCCGAATGGCATCGTGCCGCCTGATGATAAAGTACTTGCGCGACCTGTCGCTGCACCGCTTGAGCCCGGTGATCCTGCTGTTGGGCATTTACGGTTTTGGGATTTCCCTGGCCTTCCAGTTGGGCGGCTACCGGAGCTTCCTGCATGCCAGCCTGCTGCCCGTCGCCTGGATGCTGGTCCAGGGGCGGGGCACCCTGCCCTGGTCGCAACCGCTCTGGTGGCTGCTGGGTCTGGGGGGGATCTTTCTCCTGCAGGGTCTGGCGATGGCGACTGGACCGATCGAGGGCGGGCACCATGAGGTCCTGGGTTGGAGCCTATTCGCGGCGATCCTGATCACCCTGGTCCCCGAGCGGATTGGGGCGCGCGGTGACCATCGGTCACTGCTGGCGGTCATCACGGTGGTGTTTGTCCTAGCCCAGGTCGGGGCCTGGTCCTGGCGGACCGAACCCTACATGGATGGGCGCTTCCTGGGGGTCTTCAGCAATCCCCATTATCTGGCGTTGTACGCGCTTTTGGCCCTGGGTTTGCTGATCTACCTGATCGACTATTACCGGGGCTGGCGGGGCTGGCTGTTGGGGGTGGTCCTGGTGCTGGATGCTTTGCTCCTGCTCCTCTCCCGCTCCCTACCCGCCTGGCTGGGCCTGGTGGCTGGCATCCTGGTGCTGCTGCCTTATGTACCGCGCCGGAGGGTGGTGACGACTCTGGCGCTTTCCCTCCTGCTGTTGACGGGCCTGCACCTGTTTGGATGGTTTGACCTGACCGCCGGTATCAATACCGCCCTGAACTACCTCAGCAGCGATGAACGTTGGGTCCTGTGGCGTGAGTTCTGGATCCTGCAGCAGGGGAGCGCCGGCTGGCAGTGGCTGCTTGGACATGGCTTCGGCCAGTTCCTCAACGACTACATGCCGGTATCCAGCTTCCACGCCCAGCGGGTGGAGCCCTATTTCGACTTTGCCTCGCCCCACAATTATTTCCTGGAGTTGCTCTATAGCCATGGCCTCATTGGCGTCCTGCTCCTATGCCTGGGATATGGCTTGTGGTGGTGGGGGCTGATCAGGGGCATCAACGCCAGCTTGACGGTGGATCAACGACGGCAAGGCATGCTGCTCCTGAGCCTGGTCACCGCGCAAGGCGTGCTGGGTTTCTTCACCATGCCCTTTTTCGCCCGGCACAACCTATTCCCGGTCAGCGTACTGCTGGGGATCAGCCTGCGGTACCTGGCCGCTAGAGAGCATCATGACTGAAGTGCCCTTGCCGCCGGTCAGCCTCATCATCCCCAACTTCAACGGGGCGGACCTGCTGCGCAAGAACCTGCCTGCGGTCCTGGCCGCGGCGGAGTCTTATGGCGGGACCTGGGAGGTCCTGGTGGTGGATGATGCCTCCCGGGATGCCAGCCTCCAGGTGCTGGCGGCGGAATTCCCTCAAGTGACCCCGATCATCCATATGCGCAACCAGGGCTTCGCCGCCGCGGTCCATTCCGGCGTGGCGGCGGCGGCCCATGACTACCTGATCCTGCTCAATTCCGACGTGCGGCCCGATCACGACTTCATCCTGCCTCTGGTGCAGCACCTGGCGTACCCGGAGGTCTTCAGCGTCACGCCGCTGGTGGTGGATGGCCAGGAGCGGCCCGGGGAGGAATCCTGGCGCTGCTATCGTCTGCGACGCGGCCGACTGCGCCTAGAGGAGTGGGGGGCGCGGATCCCATCCCGGCCCGTGGAGACCCTCTTCGCCTCCGGTGGCTCCATGGCGGTCACCAGGACCCGTTTCAACGAACTGGGCGGTTTTCTGCCGCTCTTCCAGCCCTTTTACTCCGAGGATGCCGATCTTGGTCTACGCGCCTGGCGCCGGGGTTGGCGCACCCTCCTCGAACCGGCGAGCCGCGTTATCCACGATCACGCGGGTTCCGCCAACAGCACCCAGGTCGCCCGAGCCTTCGTGCGGCGCATCCGCCTGCGCAACCGGCTGCTGCTGGAATGGCTCCATGTCCCCACCAGGGACCTCTGGCGCTCCCTGGTGCCCGGCTATCTGCTCCAGGCCCTGGGGCGCCTCCTGCGGCTGGACTGGCGTTATTTCGGCGCCCTGGCTGGGGCACTGGGGCTCTTGCCCCAGGTCCTGACAGCACGGCGGGAGATCCAGGCCCAGGATCGGCTGGCCTTCTGGGACATCATGGCGCGGATCGATCGCTCCCTCGATGAGGCTATGATCGAGGCGCGAATCTGCGCCGGGGCTTACAAGGGGGGCGGGACGGGCAAGGTAGTCGGGATGGGCAAGCGGATCGCGGCTGAGGCACCGGCTGTAGCGGCGGTAGCGGTCACAACCCCAGTCGAAGGAAGCACGGCCCAGGGGGCGGGGTCAGGGAGCTGAAAATGGTCAGCGACGTGGATCACCCCATGGCGTCTGGCCAAGATAGCCTCTCCGCCTTCCGGCTGGGGGAGAGGAACGTCGCTCCGCCGCTCTTCACCATCTTCATTCCCACCTTCAATCGCGCCCATCTCCTGCCCCGCGCCCTGGCCAGCATCGAGGATCAGACTTGTCGAGATTTCGAGGTGGTCATTGTCGACGATGGTTCCACGGATGGCACCGCGGACCTGATCCGGGAGTGGCAGGCGCGGGTGGATTTCCCCGTCATCTACCGCTGGCAGGAGAACCAGGGGAAGTACGCCGCACACAACCTGGGGGTCGAGCTGGCCCAGGGGCGCTTTTTCTTCCTGCTTGACTCGGATGACCGCCTGCTACCCCAGACCCTGGCGCGTCTGCTGTACCACTGGGGGACGATCCCCCCGGCTGAGTGCCCGCGCTTCGCGGGTGTCGAGGGCCTGATCGAGAGCCTGGATGGACAACGGCTCCTGACCCACCCTTATCCGCAATGTCCCCTGGATGTGAGCTTTCTCGATCTCCAATACCGCCTGGGGGTGGGCGGTGACAAGAAGCGTTTCATCCGGACCGAGATCCTCAAGGACTATCCCTATCCCCTGTTTCCCGGGGAGAAGAACATCCGCGACTCCCTGACCTGGAACCGCATGGCCCTACGCTTCGTCTTCCGCTGCGTCAACGAGTCCTTCCAGCAGGTCGAGTACCAGCCGGATGGACTGACCTCCAACCGCTTCGCCATCCGCATGGGCAGTCCCCGGGGCTTCGGCCTCTGCTGCCTGGAAGAGGTGACCCTCTTTCGCCCCTGGTTGAACCGGCGTCAGAGGCGACGGAGCATGATCGACTTCATCCGCTACGCCCTGCACAGTGGTACCGGCCCCCGGGAACAGGCGCGCCTGGTCGATCAGGCCCCGCTCTGGTACCTGCTGCTGCCGGCGGGCATCGTTCGCTGGCTGGGGGATCTCTATCGCCTCCACGTCAAGGGCGGACACCAGCCCAATAAGGTCAAGTATCACAACTGACAGGATTGACGGCCAGGGTAGGCGCAAAGCCCCCCTTATTTTGCATCGGGCCCGGAAAGGTGAATAAGGCATGGCGGTGGGTAAAGGTCGCTCTTGCTGGACCAAGGTAGGCCGGAACTTAGCGGGCGAAGGGTATAACATGACCGGAAAAACCTGCGGTGACGCGCGATGAACTCGGACCTCGCTATCTTCTTCGCCACCTCCGGCCACAGCGGCGTGGATCGTCTGGCCCATAACCTGGTCCCGGCCCTGGCCCGACGCGGTTACCAGGTCGACGTGCTCCAGGTGCGCGGCCATGGGCCCCACTTCACCCAAGTCCCCCCTGGCGTGCGCCTCATCGACCTGGGCACCGCCCACACCTACACCAGCCTGCCGGCGCTGACCCGTTATCTGCGCCAAGAGCGGCCACGCAGCCTCTATTGCGACAAGGACCGGCTCAACCACACCGCCATCCTCGCCCGGGCCCTGGCCCAGGGGCTCAAGGCGCCGGACACCTATCTTGCCGTCGGCACGGGGACCACCCTGTCCATCGACTGCGCCGAGCGGGGCTGGTGGCATGCCCTCAAGACCCGCTTCTCGACTGGCCAGCTATATCCCCTGGCCGACAATGTCATCGTCACCTCCCGCGGCGTGGCGGACGACATGGCGGCCTACACCGGCCTGGATCGTAACCTGATCGAGGTGGTGCCCTGTCCGGTGGTGGCCGCCGGGGTCTTTGCCGGTGACTTTCCGCTGCCGGACCACCCCTGGTGCCAGGAGGATGGGCCCCCCCTCATCATGGGCCTCGGGGAACTGAGCGGGCGCAAGGACTTCGCCACCCTGATCCGCGCCTTCGCCCTGCTGCGGTCGGAGATACCGGCGCGGCTCATGATCCTCGGGCGGGGCAAGGACCGCGACCGGCTGCTGGCCCTGGCCAGGGATCTGGGGGTCGCCGACTACCTGGACCTGCCAGGCTTCGTCCCCAATCCCCTGGATTATCTGGCCCGGGCCAGCCTGTTTGCCTTCACCTCCACCCTGGAGGGCCTGGGCTTCGCCCTCATCGAGGCCCTGGCGGTGGGTATTCCGGCGGTGTCCACCGATTGCCCCAGTGGCCCCCGGGAGATCCTCCAGGATGGCAAGTACGGCCCCCTGGTCCCCGTGGGTGACCACCAGGCCCTCGCGGCCGCCATGCGCGCCACCCTGCGCAACCCGCCTTCTCGTGCCTTCCTGCAGGCGGCGGCCCGCCCCTATGAGATCGAGCGCGCCACCAGCGTCTACGTCAAGGCCCTGGCCTTGCCTCCGCGCCCGAACAACATTCCCTAAGGAAATTTCGGCGGGGACTCACGTTTCCAAATGGGCTGAGTGCCTCCGCATCATCATCACGCGAGATCAGGCCATGTGCGGTATCGTCGGGCTTTACAAGCGACAGGCCCCGGTGGATGGAAAGGCCCTGGAGGTGGGGGTGGCGCGCCTGGCCCATCGCGGTCCCGATGACCAGGGGACCTTCCACGATGGCAACTTCGGCATGGGGCATACCCGGCTGTCGATCATCGACCTGGCCGGTGGGCATCAGCCACTGCGGACGGCGGATGGTCAACTGACCCTGATCGCCAACGGCGAGATCTACAATTTCATCGAACTGCGCGCCGAGCTGGAGACCCTGGGGCACCGCTTTCTCACCCATTCCGACTCTGAGGTCATCCTCCACGCCTACCGGGAATATGGCGAGGGGTTTCTGACCCGGATCCTGGGCATGTTCGCCTTCGCCCTGTACGACGCCGCCCGGGAGCGCCTGATCCTCGCCCGGGACCGGCTGGGCATCAAGCCCCTGTTTCTGGCCATCCAGGACAGCGGCATTGCCTTCGCGTCCGAGATCAAGGGCTTGCTGCCCCTCCTGGATTCGCCGCCGCCCATCGATCCCCTGGGCCTGGCCGCCTATCTGCACAACCAGTTCGCTACCGGGTCCCGGACCCTCCTCCAGGGGGTCGAGCGCGTCCTGCCGGGTGAGGCCCTGTGGATCGAGCGTGGGGAGGTCGCGCGCCGCCAGCGCTACTGGTCACCCCTCCAGATCCAGCCCCTTGACCTGGGTTACGACGAGGCCGCCGCCCGCTTCGACGACCTAATGGACCAGGTCATCACCCAGCACATGCGCTCCGATGTCCCCTTCGGCCTCTTCCTCTCCGGCGGGGTGGACTCCGCCGTCCTCCTGGCGGCGCTGAGCCGGCGCGCGGAAGAACCCATCCGCACCTTCTCCGTCGGTTTCCCCGGGACCTCGGTCCAGGATGAACTGCCCCTGGCGCAGCAGATGGCGCGGCGCTTCGGCAGCCGCCACCGGGAGATCCAGCCTCAGGCCCGCGACATCCTCCACAGCCTGCCCCTCACCATCTGGGCCGCGGATGAGCTGATGCGTGACAACGCCAACCTGCCCACGGCCCTGCTCGCCCAGGCCGCCAGCGACGAACTCAAGGTGGTGTTTTCGGGGGAGGGCGGGGATGAGGTCTTCGCCGGTTATGGCCGCTACCACAGCTCGCTCCTGGAGCGCTGGTTCAAGGGCCTGCTGGCGCCGGGTTCCAAGGGCTTTCGCACCCGCGGCACCTTCCGCAACCCCTGGCCGCGCAAGCTGTTCACCCCGGCCCTGCTGGCGCAACTGCCCGCGGTCCGCCAGCCGGTGGTCGATGCCTGGCGCCAGGCCCCCACCGCCTGGAGCGACCTGCAACGCATGCAGTACATCGACCTGACCCAGGCCCTGCCCGACAACCTGCTGGTCAAGGCCGACCGCATGCTCATGGCCTGGGCGTTGGAGGGCCGGGTGCCCTTTCTCGATCACCGGCTGGTGGAGTTCGGCCTGGGCCTACCGGACCGGCTCAAGGTCGCCGGCGGCGTGGGCAAGCTGTTTCTCAAGCGCTGGGCGGCGCGGGACATCCCCGAGGACTATCTCTTCGCCCACAAGCGGGGCTTTCACGTCCCCCTGGGCGACTGGCAGGATGTGGCCCTGCTCAGCCGGTTGGACCGGCTATTGCCCGATCACCCGGCCCTGCGCCCCTGGTTCCAGCCGGAGGGGGTGCGTGACCTGATCGCCCGATGCCGGCAAGTCCCCAAGGGCAGCGCCATGCTCTGGGCCATCGTCCAGTTCGCCCTCTGGCACCGCTTCCTGCGCCAGGGCTTCAGCGAGCGGCCCCCGGCCCTGACCGACCCCCTGGCGCTCCTTGAGGACGGACGGGAGTGGGAATCATGAGCCGCGAAAAGATAGGGCCGGCTGATTGGTCCCGGCCCAGAGTGGGGGAAAGGGCGGAGCTGGCCGGGACCCTGGTCAACCCTCTGGGTGACCAGGGTCGCGCATTCAACGGCAGGCGGTCCCGTATTCGGCCGATGGAGACCGCAACGCCTGATATAGGAACGCTGGCTGAAAACTGCCTTGGCCATCAGGCCAGGGCATGGCGGGCCTTCATGTCCTGATAGACCAGGTTGGAGACGGAGCGGATGGCGTCGCCCCGCTTTTTCATCCAGGCGGCGTAGGCCTTGATGCGGACCGGGCTTTCGATGATGGCGACGAAGGTATAGGGGTAGCTACCCCCCCGCTCCCCGGGGGCGACGATGATGCCCATGTCGCCGCACAGCATGGCGGTGGAACCGGTCTTGTCGTAGACCCGCACGTCATCGGGCATGGCGGCCACGCCGTCGACCATGCGGTCGCGATTGGACAGGGCGAGGAGGGCGCGCATCTCGTCCGCATAAGGCAGCTTGCTCAGCCACATGGCCTCCAGAAAGCGATGATAGTCGCCGGCGGAGGCCAGGTTGCGGTAAGTCCTGCCGCCCTTGGGGATGTACTCCACGATCCGCGTGTCCTGGAAGATACCGGGCCCATGGCGTTTCAGGACCCGCTCAACGTCACCGGGACCCTTCCCGCTGGCGTTCTGGCTCACCAGCTTCATGAGCTTGTTGGTGGAGTCGTTGCAACTGGAGCGAATCATCCGCTCCATGGTCTTGCGGATCGCGGGGGTATAGTCGATCTGCTTCGACTGGCTGGCCTGGAAGAACCAGGCCTGACAGACGAAAGGCTTGATCATGCTGGCCGCCTGGCGAGGGACATCCTCGTTGATGGCCACCAGCTTTTGGCGGGTGGTGAAGTCATAGACCGACCAGGAGACCCTGTCCTTGGCCCCGATCATCCCTTGGGCGCGCATGCTGGCGATGTGGTTGGCGACGCGGGTCTGGAGGCTGGTGCCCGCCGCCACCGCCGGGGGTATGGGGATCAGGGCCAGGGGCGCCAGCAGATAGCCCGTGGCGCCAAGGGCCAGGTGATGGAGGAAATCACGACGACTGGGATTGGCGCTCATCGGGGACTAGATCCTCGTTGGATGTGGGTGAATCACGCTGGATGGGAGACTCGGCCGGGTGGCCGTTCCGCCTGACTCCCTCCCCCCTGGCGGGGGAGGGCTGGGGAGAGGGGGGCGATTGGTAACAAAGATACAAAGGATTGCCGTGGTCGACAAACCTGGTTTCAGGTAATGACGTCCGGCTGGGCCCGCCCGGTACGCACCTGGATCTGCGCCAGTTCGTTGGCGATCAGGATGAGGGGTGCCAGGGCCCCCTGGGTCTCCTGGTCGTGACAGGCCGGGTCGGCCTCGTAGGACTCCAGATAGAGGCGCAGGGTAGCCCCCTGGGTACCGGTGCCGGACAGGCGGAAGACCAGGCGCGAGCCCCCTTCCAGGCCGATACGGATGCCCTGTCCGGCCGAGCGGCTGGCATCCACCGGGTCCGTGTAGGCGAAATCATCGGCATAGCTGACCTTATAATTCCCCAGGCGCTTGCCGACCAGGGTGGGCAGGAGGACGCGCAGATGGTCCATGAGGCCCGCGGCGGCCTGGGCGTCCACCGCCTCGTAGTCGTGGCGGGTGTAGAAGTTGCGCCCGTAACGACGCCAGTGGTCGCGGACGATGTCGCCCACGGACTCGCGCCGGGCGGCCAGCAGGTTGAGCCAGAAGAGCACCGCCCAGAGGCCGTCCTTCTCCCGCACATGGTCGGAGCCCGAACCGAAGCTCTCCTCGCCGCACAGGGTGATGCGCCCGGCGTCGAGCAGGTTGCCGAAGAATTTCCAGCCGGTGGGGGTTTCGTAGCAGGCGATCCCCAGGCGCTCCGCCACCCGGTCGGCGGCCTGGCTGGTGGGCATGGAGCGGGCGACGCCGACGATGCCCTCCGCGTAGCCGGGGATCAGATGGGCATTGGCGGCCATGACCGCCAGGCTGTCGCTGGGGGTGACGAAAAAGTCCCGGCCCAGAATCATGTTGCGGTCGCCGTCGCCATCGGAGGCGGCGCCGAAGTCCAGGCCCGCCGGACCCTGGCAGAGGGCGACCAGTTCCTGGGCGTGGGCGAGGTTGGGATCGGGATGGTGGCCGCCGAAGTCCTCTAGGGGGGTGCCATTCATGACCGTGCCGGCGGACGCGCCCAGGCGGTGCTCGATGATCTCGATGGCATAGGGGCCGGTGACGGCGCTCATGGCGTCGAATTTCATGCGGAACTGGCCCCCGGCGAAGAGGCGACGGATGGCCTCGAAGTCGAAGAGCGTCGCCATCAGGTCAGCGTAGTCCGCCACCGGGTCGATAACCTGCACCGCCATCTTGCCCAACTGGCTGGCGCCGAGGTGGTCCAGGTCCAGAGCGGGGGCCTCCAGGGTGCGGTATCGGTCGAGCTTCTGGGTGCGCTGATAGATGCTCTCGGTCACCGCCTCCGGGGCCGGGCCACCGTTGGCGGCGTTGAATTTGATGCCAAAGTCTTCGTCCGGTCCGCCGGGGTTGTGGCTGGCGGAGAGCACGATCCCCCCCTGGGCGCCGTACTTGCGGATGACATGGGAACAGGCCGGGGTCGAGAGGATACCGCCGCGCCCCACCAGCACCTTGGCCACGCCGTTGGCGGCGGCCAGGCGCAGAATGGTCTGAATCGCGGTACGATTGTAATAACGGCCGTCACCCCCCAGCACCAGGGTGCCGCCGGACAACTCCTTCTGGGTGTCGAAGATGGCCTGGACGAAGTTCTCCAGGTAACCGGGTTCCTGAAACACCTTGACCTTCTTGCGCAGACCGGAAGTACCCGGACGCTGCCCAGGGAAGGGGTGGGTGGTGACGACTTTCGGCTCCATCGCGGATGCCCCCTTGAAGTTGAGTGAAGCGACCCTATACCGGCGCCCTGTCAGCGGAGTTCAGGCTGGCCACGGTTACAATGACCATTGTAGCGCCCCGGCGCCGGCCCTGACATCACTCCACCCCACTCCACCCCAACGATTGCCGCGGGCGATCGCAACCTTGCAGGTACTTATCCCCATGACTGTAGAGGCCCATAAGGAAACCCTGGAATTCAAGGCGGAGGTCAGCCAGGTGCTCGACCTGGTCATCCGCTCCCTCTATTCCAACAAGGAAATCTTCCTGCGTGAGCTGGTGTCCAACGCCTCGGACGCCGCGGAAAAGCTGCGCTTCGAGTCCCTTTCGGACGACGGCCTGCTGGAGAACGACCCCAACCTGCGCATCCGCGTCGAGGTCGACAAGGACGCCGGCACCCTGACCGTCAGCGACAACGGCATCGGCATGAGCCGCCAGGAGGTCATGGAGACCATCGGCAGCATCGCCAGCTCCGGCACCCGCCGCTTCCTCGAAGCCATGACCGGCGACCAGACCAAGGACAGCGCCCTCATCGGCCAGTTCGGCGTCGGCTTTTACTCCTCTTATATCGTCGCCGACAAGGTCACCATCCTCACCCGCCGCGCCGGCCTGAGTGCGGAGCATGGGGTGCGCTGGTCCTCCGACGGCCGCGGCCAGTACGATATCGAGACCCTTGAGATCCCGGAGCGCGGCACCCGTGTCACCCTGCACCTCAAGGAGGACGAAAAGGAGTTCCTCCAGCCCTGGCGCCTGCGCAGCATCATCAGCAAGTTCTCCGACCACATCGCCCTCCCGGTGGAGATGCTGAAGGAGACCTACGGCGAGGAAAAAGAGGGGGAGGAGCAGGAGGCCAAGGCCCCCGAGTGGGAGCGCGTCAACCAAGGCACGGCCCTGTGGATGCGCAACAAGGCCGACGTCACTGACGAGGAATACAAGGAGTTCTACAAGCACATCTCCCATGACTTCGAGGAGCCCCTGGCCTGGGTCCACAACCGGGTGGAGGGCACCAACGAATACAGCGCCCTGCTGTTCATCCCCAAGCGCGCCCCCTGGGACCTGTGGGACCGCGACCAAAAGCACGGTGTTAAGCTTTACGTCCGCCGGGTCTTCATCATGGATGAGGCCGAGAAGCTGATGCCCCACTACCTGCGCTTCGTCAAGGGCGTGGTGGACTCCGACGACCTGCCCTTGAACGTTTCCCGCGAGATCCTCCAGCACAACCGCAAGATCGACACCATCCGCGGCGCCAACGTCAAGCGCATCCTCGGCCAACTGGAGACCATGGCCAAGGACGAGGCGGACAAGTACCAGGAGTTCTGGAAGGAGTTCGGCAAGGTCATCAAGGAAGGCCCCGGCGAGGACTTCGCCAACCGCGAGCGCATCGCCGGCCTGATCCGCTTCGCCACCACCCACAACGACAAGGATGATCAGACCGAGTCCCTGGACGGCTACATCGAGCGCATGAAGGAAGGCCAGGACAAGATCTACTACATCACCGCCGACAGCCCCGCCGCGGCCCGTCATAGTCCCCACCTGGAGGTCTTCCGCAAGAAGGGCGTCGAAGTGCTGCTGCTCTCCGACCGGGTGGACGAGTGGCTGGTGTCCTCCCTGACCGAGTACAAGGGCAAGCACCTCCAGTCCGTCACCAAGGGTGACCTGGACCTGGGCGGCCTGGCGGACAAGGAGGAAAAGGAGCAACTGGAGAAGGCCGCCGAGCAGCACGGCGACCTGCTCAAACGCCTGAAGGAGACCCTGGGCGACAAGGTGGATCAGGTCCGCGCCAGCACCCGCCTGGTGGACTCCCCCGCGTGCCTGGTGGTGGGTGAACACGACATGAGCGCCAACCTGGCCCGGGTCCTCAAGGCCGTGGGCCAGAGCGCCCCCACCGCCAAGCCGACCCTGGAGGTCAATCTCGATCACCTGCTGGTCAAGCGCCTGGAGAGCGAGAAGGACGCGGGCCGCTTCGGCGACCTAGCCCTGATCCTCTTCGATCAGGCGCAACTGGCGGAGGGTGGGCAGCTCGACGATCCGGCGGCCTTTGTTGGCCGGCTCAACAAGCTGATGATGAACATGATGCTGTCGGGGGGCTGATTTCCCTTTCGCGGTAAGAGTGCCGGCGCCGGCCAACCGCTGGCGCCGGCGCCCCAATTCGCGCACTGGAGCTATCAGGCGTCAAAATTCTGGGTAACCCCGGGTCCTCGTGGCACAATTCCCTTCGTTGTTTTCATTCCTTTTTCTCCGACCACATCCAGGCGCTGACCATGTCCATGCCACCGGAAAATCTGACGCGCGCCCTGGCCGATTCCACCCGGTTGCGCATCCTCATGCTCCTACCGCTGGGCGAGGAACGCTGCGTCTGTGAGCTCACCCAGGCCCTTGATCTACCGCAACCCAAGATTTCCCGGCACCTGGCCGTGTTGCGCGAGACGGGCATCCTCCTGGATCGTCGCGCCGGGCTCTGGATTCACTATCGGCTCCATCCCGAGCTCCCGGCTTGGGCCCGTGAGGTCCTGGCCGCCCTGACCCGGGGCTGCGCTGACCAGGAACCCTTCGTCCTGGATCGCCAGCGGTTGTCGCCCGTCGGCGCCGGGGTTGCGGCCAATTCAGTGTGTGGTTGAGACCCATCAGCGCCATGTCGTGGACTTTTAGGTTCTGCAGCTGAGGCCCGCTCGGGCTGAGGTGGCCGATGGCCCTAAGGGGCCAGGGCCTTACCCACTCGATCCTGATCTTCTGGCCATCCCCAACCGCGTTCCGGCGGCGTCCCCCACGGGCGTCAGGTCCCGATCTTCGGCTATCTGACCCGCAGGCGCAGGCAGTTGAACTCCCCGCGCCGCTCGTAGCCAATGTCCTCGGCATAGTTGCGGATGATGGTCAGGGGCAGGTCGTCCGGCAGGTCGGAGGTCTCCAGGGGGTTGCCGGGGGGGCCGAGGCTGTCCAGGCGCAACTCCAGATGACGATGCTTTTCGGAGTAGGCCAGGGTCAGCCGGATATCGTGGGGGCCGGGTCCGAAGAGGAGCACGCCGAGGGCCTCTTCAGCCAGCAGTTGGGCGCCATGGGCGGAGCGGGGCGGGATCAGGTGCTTCTCGCAGAAGCCCTCGATCTTGCCCACCAGGGAGTAAAGGTCGTAATCGGCGCTGCTGACCTGGTAGCTCAGGCTGCGGACCTTGCCGATGAAATCCCGGGTGCGTTGGCGCCGGGGGTGGTCGAAGATCTGTTCCGGCGGGCCTTCCTCGTAGATCAACCCCTCGTCCATATAAAAGACCCGGGTGGAGACGTCGCGGGCAAATTCCATTTCATGCGTGACGATGGCCATGGTCATCCCCTGCCGGGCCAGGCGACGGATGACCGCCAGGACCTCGCTGACCATGGTCGGGTCCAGGGCCGAGGTGGGCTCGTCGAAGAGGATGATCTCCGGCTCCATCGATAGGCAGCGGGCAATGGCGACACGCTGCTTCTGGCCGCCGGAAAGCTCGTCGGGGAAGCTGTGGGCCTTCTCCGCCAGGCCGACCATGCGCAGCAGTTCCAGGCCCCGGTTGGTGGCCTCTCCCGGTGGCTTCGCGAGCAGACGCACCGGGCCGATGGTGAGGTTTTCCAGGACCGTGAGGTGGGCGAAGAGGTTGAAGGACTGGAAGACCATGCCCATCCGTCGCCGCAAGGCGGGGACATTGGCCTTGGGTGCCAGGATGTCCTGGCCGTCGATCTCGATGCGACCACCGCTGGGCTGGTCCAGCAGGTTGAGGCAGCGCAGGAAGGTGCTCTTGCCGGTACCCGAGGGGCCGATGATGGAGATGACCTCCCCCTGGGCGATCTCGGCGTTGATATCCTTGAGGACTTCCAGATTCCCGAAGCGCTTGGAGAGATGTTCGACCCGAATCATGCTGGTTACCCTGGGATCGGCCTGGGCGGGTGCCAGGCCGGCAAAGGCGTCAGGCCAGCTCGGCGAGGGCGGCTTCCTTGGTGTCGCAGATGCGCAGGATGGTGTGGAAGCCGGAGAGGTGGAAGACCTCGCGCACCTCGTCGGTCAGGCCAGTGAGGATCAGCCGGCCATTCTTGGCCTTGACCTGCTTGGCCACCATGAGGATGCTGCGCAAACCGGCGCTGCTGATGTACTCCAGGCCATCGAGCTGGATGACGAAGTCGGAGGCATCCGGGGTGGCGGCCTCGGCGAAGGCCTTGTCGAAGAGAGGGGCGGTGACCGCATCCATCCGTCCCTTGAGCGCGATGATCCGGATGGAACCGTGCTGGCTGTGGGTGATATCCAACTGATTTCTCCTGGCTGAGGATTGTCTGAAAATCGCCCCGAGGGAGCGCTGAATGGGAAAACACCAAAATTATATGTCCGGATCAAGTTTGCCGTCAGGGGATTTACAGCACCCGGCGACGGGCCCCGTGCCGCCCGCGTTGGGGGAGGTTACCCCTTTGCTGCGGGTCAGCGGGCTGCACACCCACCTCGGCTCCCCGGCCCAGCCCTTGCGGGTGGTGGATGGTCTGGACCTGGAACTGCGGCGGGGCGAGACCTTCGCCCTGCTGGGTGAGTCGGGGTGCGGCAAGTCCATGACCGCCCTGTCCCTGATGCGGCTGCTACCCCCGGGGGGACGCATCGTGGCCGGCCGCGTCTGGCTGGGGGAGACCGAGTTGCTGGGTCTGCCGGAGCAGGCCATGCGCCGGGTCCGGGGAGGACGGATGGGGATGATCTTCCAGGAACCCCAGACCTCCCTCAACCCGGTCCTGCGGGTCGGCCAGCAGATCGCCGAGGCGGTGACGGCCCACGCCGGTTCTGGCCGGCGTCGTCGGGAGGTCACCGGCCGGGTCCTGGAACTGCTGACTGCGGTTGGTATCCCCGACCCGGAGCGGCGGTCGCGGGAATATCCCCATCAACTCTCCGGCGGCATGAAGCAGCGGGTCATGATCGCCATGGCCCTCGCCGGCGATCCCGAGTTGCTGATTGCCGACGAGCCGACCACGGCCCTGGACGTCACCATCCAGGCCCAGGTGTTGCGTCTGCTCAAACGATTGCAGGCGGAGACCGGCCTGGCCGTCCTGCTCATCACCCACGACCTGGGGGTGGTGGCGGAGACGGCGGACCGCCTGGCGGTCATGTATGCCGGGCAGATTGTCGAGACCGCGACCAGCGCCGACTTCTTCGCCCAGTCCGCCCACCCCTATAGCCGCATGCTGCGCGACAGCCTGCCGGCGCCAGAGAAGCGCCAGGGCCGGCTGGCGGTCATCCCGGGGCGGGTCCCCCCCCTGGATCAGGTCCTGCCGGGCTGCCGGTTCGCCGCTCGCTGTGACCGGGTGATGGCCATCTGCCGGGCTGAGCCGCCCCCCTGGGGCGCCCGGCGGCCGGACCACTGGGTACGTTGTCATCTCCCGCTGACGGGGGCCACGGTGGCAAGGGTCGGGTCACCCCCGCTCCGGGAGACAGGGGGGGGCGGGGAGATTGCCCGCACCCCTGGCGGGCTCGTGATGGCCGGGGGAGTGACTGCGGAGGTGCCCGTGGGGGCGACGGCGGGGACGACGGCGGGGGAGCCCCTGGTCACCATCGCCGGGCTCAAGGTCCATTTTCCTATCCACCGGGGCCTCTGGCGCCGGGTCGTCGGTCAGGTGCGGGCCGTTGACGGCATCGATTTCATGCTACGGGCCGGCCAGACCCTCGCCCTGGTCGGTGAGTCCGGGTGTGGCAAGACTACCGCGGGCAAGGGACTGTTGCAGCTCATTCGTCCGGGGGGCGGGTCCGTCCACTACCAGGGGCGCGACCTGGTCGGGCTGAGCCATGGCGCCCTGCGCCCCTACCGCAAGGACCTGCAGGTCATCTTCCAGGACCCCTTCGCCTCCATGAACCCCCGTTTACGGGTGGGGGATATCATCGGCGAGGGCCTCCAGGCCCTGGGGCTGGTCCCGGGGCGGGCCGCGCGTCGCGCCCGGGTCCTGGCCCTTTTGGAGGAGGTCGGCCTCCCCGCCGAGGCCGCCGACCGCTATCCCCATGAGTTCTCCGGTGGTCAGCGCCAGCGCATCTGTATCGCCCGGGCCCTGGCCGTCGAGCCGCGGGTGCTGGTGTGCGACGAACCCACCAGTGCCCTGGATGTCTCGGTCCAGGCGCAGATCCTAAATCTGCTCAAGGCGCTTCAGGCGCGCAAGGGGCTCGCCTATCTCTTCATCACCCACAATATCGCCGTGGTCTCCTATCTGGCCGACGAGGTCGCCGTCATGTATCTGGGACGGATCGTGGAATACGGGTCGGTGGATGCGGTGCTGACGGATCCCCGCCACCCCTATACCCGCGCCCTGCTCTCGGCCGTGCCGGTGATCGATCCGGCCAGTCGCCGGGAGCTGATCCGCCTGGAGGGGGACCTGCCCTCTCCCGCGAATCCCCCTCCTGGCTGTCATTTTCACCCCCGTTGCCCGGAGGCCCTCCCGGAGTGCGCCCGGACCTATCCGCCCCAGGTCAGTCCGGGGCCAGGCCGGCGGGTGCATTGCTTTCGCGTCCAGACCGCCTGGCCCGCCCGCGGGGAATGATCAACCAGGGTCCAGAACTCGCTGGAAAGGATTGAGGCTAACTGACATGAGGCACCAGGCCACGTCTCTGATAATCAAAGATATTCCCGTGACTTACATGCTAACCGTCCTGAGGTGGCGCACCAATCCACTGAAAATGAAGGATTTTTCTGTGACGTTCCCCTAACTGAAACGCGTCGGCGCGCCAACCAGTTGATAATGTTAGGCTTGACCGTGAGTTTCGCGCTAACCGTCATGGGGTGTGCCAGCCAGGCCCTCAAGGTGAACGGCGCCGCTGGAGTGTTTCATACTATCGTTTGATCGAGGGCAGCATTTCCAGGGATCTACCTCTTGCCTGATTGATTTTTCTTAAGGAGCATAAGGCCGTGTCCGGATACCCTCGCCAGGGTGTTGGCCGCCAGTTGCCCATCCTGCCGGCCCTGGACGGTGAGCCAGGACCGGTGAGCCAGGAACGATTGAGTTAGGACCGATCACGCCTCCAGCCCAAGCCCCTCGCCCGCGGCGTTGGTGGTCGAGGTTTCATCCCACGACGAGGAGTCGGCAATGCCACTTTCCTCTCACGAAGTCATTAACCGCATGGTCACCGGGCTGCTAACCTCCCGCGGCCATGCGCCCGAACTCCTCCTGCAACACCTGATCGCTATCCAGCAGGCCTGTTCCCATGTGCCCGAGAGCGCCGTCGACCTGCTCTCCCAGGCCATGGGGGTGACCCGCTCGCGCATCCGCGCCTGTATCGACTTCTACGCCTTTCTCCACGCCCGGCCCCAGGGCGATTACCACATCCTGTTCAGCGATAACATCACCGACCGCATGGCGGGAAGCGAGGCCCTCCGCGACCAACTGACCACTCGCCTCGGCGTCTGGCTCGACCAGACCCGGGGTGACGGACGGGTGACCGTGGGTCTGACCTCCTGCACCGGCATGGGTGATCAAGGCCCCGCCATCCTGGTCAACGGTCTGGCGGTCACCGCCCTCACGGCGGCGCGCATCGACCGGATCGCGGATCTGGTGGAGGCGGGGGTGCCGTTGGAGCACTGGCCACCCGAGCTGTTCATCGTCCAGGACAATATCCACCGCGCCGGGGACCTGCTGCGCAACGCGGAACGGACGCGGCCCGATCTGGAGCGCTTTCTGGTGCTGGGCCCCCAGGCCGCCCTGGGAGAACTGGAGGCCTCCGTGCTCCGGGGCCGGGGTGGGGCCGGCTTCACCACCGCCCTCAAATGGCGTATCTGCCGCGATAGTCCCAGTGACGAGCGCTTCGTGGTCTGCAACGCCGACGAGGGCGAGCCAGGGACCTTCAAGGATCGGGTGTTGCTCGCCCGCTATCCCGACCTGATCTTCAAGGGCATGACCCTCTGCGCCGGTATCATCGGCGCCTGCAAGGGCTATCTCTACCTGCGCGGCGAGTACCGCCACCTGCTGCCGCGGCTGCACTGGGTCCTGGCTCAGCGCCGGGAGCGGGGTCTGCTGGGCAGGGACATTGGCGGTCAGGCCGGCTTCCACTTCGATATCGAGATCCACCTTGGGGCCGGCGCCTATGTCTGCGGTGAGGAGTCCGCCCTCATCGAGTCCCTGGAAGGCAGGCGCGGCGTGGTGCGCAAGCGTCCGCCCTACCCGGTGGTCAGTGGCTATCAGGACAAGCCGACGGTGGTCAACAACGTGGAGACCTTCCTCGCCGCCGCCCAGATCATCGAATGGGGCAGCCACTGGTTTCGCGGCGAGGGTACCCCGCAATCCACTGGTAGCAAGATCCTTAGCGTCAGTGGTGACGTGGCGCGGCCTGGCATCTATGAATATCCCTTCGGTACCCCGGTGACGAGGGTGCTGGAGGATTGCGGGGGCACGGGGGCTCAGGCGGTGCAGGTGTCCGGGGCCGCTGGCGTGACCCTGTCGCCGCCCGAGTTTAGCCGCACCCTGTCCTTCGAGGACCTGCCCACCGCTGGTTCCTTTATGGTGCTGGGGCCGGACCGGGACCTGATGGACATGACCCGCAACTTCGCCCGCTTCTTCGCCCATGAAAGCTGCGGCTTCTGTACCCCTTGTCGGGTCGGCAATCGGCTGCTGGAGGCCCTGGTGGAAAAGGTGGCGGCGGGCAAGGCCTCGGCCTATGACCTGGAGGAGATGCGCCGGATCGGCGACCTGATGCGACAGGCCAGTTATTGTGGGCTGGGCATGACGTCCGCCAATCATGTCCGCGATATCCTGGATAAGTTTCCGGCTACCTTCCAGCGCCGGTTGCGGCCCGGCAACGACTTTACCCCCGCCTTCGACCTGGACGCCGCCCTGGCGGCGGCGCGGGCCATCACCGGGCGCAACGATGCTGGCGCCCATCTGGAGGAGGCATGAACCTGTCGACTTCCTTGGCGAGTTCCTTCCGGCTCGACGGACGGGAGATCCCCTTCCAGCCGGGCCAGACCATCATGGATGCCGCGCTGGCGGCGGGGGCCTACATCCCTCATCTGTGCCACAACCCGGAACTGGCCCCCCATGGCAGTTGCCGGGTCTGCGTGGTGCGGGTCGGCGGCCGCCTGGTGTCCTCCTGCACCGCCCCGGCGGCGGCGGGATTGGAGGTGGCCTCGGACACCCCGGACATCCAGGCCAGCCGGCGGACCATCCTGCAGATGCTCTTCGTCGAGGGCAACCACATCTGTCCGGCCTGCGAGAAGACCGGCGCCTGTCAGCTTCAGGCGGTGGCCTACTACACCGGCATGCTGGCGCCCCACTTCAGCCACTTCTTCCCCCACCGGGACCTGGATGCCTCCCATCAGGACTACGTCATCGACTTCAACCGCTGCATCCTCTGTGAGTTGTGCGTGCGCGCCAGCCGCGACCTGGACGGCAAGAATGTTTTCGCCATCAGCGGCCGGGGCATCGACAGCCGGCTGGTCATCGAGTCCCCCACGGGCAAGCTGGGCGACAGCGCCTTCGCCGCCACGGACCGGGCGGCGCATGTCTGCCCGGTCGGGGCCATCCTGCCCAAGCGTGGCGCTTATGCCGTCCCCATCGGTCAGCGTCTGTACGATCGCGAGCCCATCAGCCAGGTCGGTGATGTGGCCGCCAACGAGGGGAGGGCGCGGCCATGAGTGACGCGATCGAGCTGAACCACGGCGTTGGCTCAACGGGAAAGACCGGCCCGTCCGCCACCCCTGAAGGGCGGACGGAGCCAGGCGCCACCGCGAGGCCTGGCCTGCGGCCCAAGCTCAAGGTGGCCACCACCTCCCTGGCCGGCTGTTTTGGCTGTCACATGTCCTTCCTGGATATCGACGAGCGCATCCTCGATCTGGTGGAATGGGTGGAGTTCGACCGTTCCCCAATCACGGATATCAAGCGGCTTGGCCCCTGTGACCTGGGCCTGGTGGAGGGTGGGGTCGCCAACGCGGAAAACGTCGAGGTCTTGCGGGAGTTCCGTCGCCAATGCAAGGTCCTGGTGGCCTTGGGTGCCTGCGCGGTCAACGGTGGCATCCCCGCCATGCGCAATAGCTTCGCCCTGGGGGATTGCCTGACGGAGTCCTATGTCGGCGGCATCGGCATCCACAATCCCGGCGTCCCCAACGACCCGGAGATCCCCCTGCTGCTGAACAAGGTCCACCCCATCCACGAGGTGGTCAAGGTCGATTACTTCCTGCCCGGCTGCCCGCCCTCCGGGGATGCCATCTGGACCTTTCTGACCGAACTACTGGCGGGACAACCCATCAGCCTGCCTTACACCCAGTTGCATTATGACTGAGGTGGTTAACCAGACTAACGTTCATCCCGGGGCTGACACCCTCACCCCACCGATGAAACAGCCTGTCTGGCATGTACATATTAACGGCCGGTGGTGATCCCTCGCTCGCCCCGCGCCCATCCGAGGAGATTGCCATGCACCGCCATCCGGAAGTCGCCCGCCTGGAATCGGCCCCCGAGCCCGCCGGCCTCAGGCGCGTTGCCATCGATCCCCTGACCCGGGTCGAGGGGCACGGCAAGGTCACCCTGTTGCAGGACAACCATAACCGCATCCAGCAGGCCCGTCTGCACATCGTCGAATTCCGCGGCTTCGAGAAGTTCATCCAGGGCCGGCCCTACTGGGAACTGCCGGTGATGGTGCAACGCCTGTGCGGCATCTGCCCGGTCAGTCATCACCTGGCCGCGGCCAAGGCCACCGACCAACTCGTCGGTGCGGACCAGCTCACGCCCACGGCGGAGAAGGTGCGCCGCCTCATGCACCTGGGCCAGACCCTCCAGTCCCACGCCCTGCACTTCTTCCACCTGTCGTCGCCGGACCTGCTCTTCGGCTTCGACGATGCCGTCGCCCATCGCAACATCATCGGCGTCATCCAGGACCACCCGGAGATCGCCAAGCAGGGGGTGCTGTTGCGTAAGTATGGCCAGGAGGTGATCCGCGTCACCTCGGGCAAGCGCATCCATGGCACCGGCGCCATCCCTGGCGGGGTCAACAAGGCCCTGACGGCGGAGGAGCGGGACTATCTGCTGGCCGATGTGGAACAAATGATCGCCTGGGGCGAGACCGCGGTGCAACTCATGAAGCGCGTCTTTCTGAGCAACCCCGATTACCACTACCGCTTCGGCGCCGTGGACGCCAACACCCTCAGCCTGGTCGGCCCGGACGGGGCCTTCGAGCTCTACCATGGTGGCCTGCGCGCCCGGGACCCGGACGGTGGCGAGATCTTCGACCATCAGGATTACCGCCAGTACGACGAACTTCTGCGGGAGGAGATCAAGCCTTGGAGCTACATGAAGTTTCCCTTCATCGCCAGCCTGGGGCCGGAGGCGGGCTGGTACCGGGTCGGTCCCCTGGCCCGGGTCAACAACTGCGAGCGCTTCGACACCCCCCTGGCGGAGCAGGAGCGCGAGGACTTTCGCGCCGCGGGGGAGGGGCGTCCGCTCCAGGCGGCCCTGGCCACCCATTGGGCGCGGCTTATCGAACTGCTCCATTGCGCCGAGGCTATCAAGGAACTGCTCCATGACCCGGACCTGCTGGGGGATGACCTGATGGTGGTCGGTGATCGGCGGCCCAAGGGTGTCGGCGTGGTGGAGGCCCCCCGCGGCACCCTCTTCCACCACTATGAGATCGACGAGGACGGCCTGGTGCGCAAAGCCAATCTCATCGTCTCCACCACCAACAACAACCAGGCCATGAATGCCAGTATCCGCCAGGTGGCGGCTCACTACCTGGATGGCCGGGAGCTAACCGAACCGCTGCTCAACCATATCGAGGTCGCCATCCGCGCCTATGACCCCTGCCTGTCCTGCGCGACCCATGCCATGGGCCGGATGCCACTGGAATTGGAATTGGTCGACGCGGCGGGGCGCTGTCTCGACCGGCTCTATCAGGGGCCTGACGGTAGGGTGGAGCGTATTGCGGAAGGTACCGACTCCCCTGTTGCCTGATGGTCAGCACCCGCGGCTCATGACCTGCCGGGTGCCGCTGGAAACCTGGGTTCGGCTGGGCGCGGGAGAGGCTTGACTTGCCTATGGCGCCCCTGCTGGTGTTTGGCTACGGCAATCCTTCCCGAGGCGATGACGCCCTGGGCCCCGCCCTGATCCAGCGTCTGGCGGATCTGCAAGCAGAAGGTTCACCGGCTGAGTGCAGTCTGTTACAAGGGGTCGAATTGCTCACCGATTTCCAGCTCCAACCGGAGCACGCCCTGGATCTGGTCGGGCGGGAGCTGGTGTTCCTGGTGGACGCGGATGCCAGCCTTGATGCCCCCTATCGGCTTGAGCCAATCCTGCCCGCCCAAACGCCCAGCTACACCACCCACGAGATGAGCCCCGGGGCCCTGCTCTGGGTCTACGGCCGCATCGGTCTGGGCCAGCCCCCCCCGAGTTATCTGTTACGCATCCGGGGCTTTCACTTCGCCTTGGGCGACCCGCTGAGCACGTCCGCGCGGCACAACCTGGACCTGGCCGTGGCCTTTCTGGAAAGCCTTGTCACAAGCGAGTCACGCCGATGCGCCCATGGTCGCCACGCTTCTTTCTATTGCGCCTCTCGCTGGTCCCCCTCCTGGTCGGCTATCTGGCGCTGATGGGCTTCATGACCCTGAGCCAGGACCAGTTGTTGTACCGGCCGGACCCAAGCCCGCCCTCGCCGGCGAACATGAGCGCCCGGCGGGGTCCGGCCCTGGCGATCTGGCCCGCGGGGGAGGGGGCCGCCTTTCGCGGCTATGTCCGCGCCCCGCCGGGGAAAGTTGACGCCGGTGCGAATCCGATCAACGCCCCGGCCGGCCCCGTGGTCGGCATCCAAAACGCGACTGGCGCGACCCCAAGCGCTTCTGGCGTGACCCCATCCGCGCCCCTGAACATCACCCCTCCGCGCGGCACGGTTCTGGTCTTTCACGGCAACGCGGGCAGCGCCCGCGATCGCGTCTACTATCTGACCGCCCTCGAACCCTTGGGTGTGCGGGTGGTGCTGGCGGAGTATCCCGGCTACGGCGGACGTCCGGGGCAGCCCAGTGAGGCCAGTCTGGTGGCGGATGGGCGCGAGACCCTGCGTCAGGTCCGGGCGACCTTTGGTGATCCGGTCTGGGTCTGGGGCGAATCAATGGGGGCCGCCGTGGCCGCCCAGGTGGGCAGCGATCCGGCGGGTCCCGCGGCGGGGATCTTTCTCATCACCCCGTGGGACAATCTTCCAGAGCTGGCCCAGTCGCTTTACTGGTATCTGCCCGCGCGCTGGCTGGTGCGCGATGCCTACGATTCGCGGGCGGCCCTCCAGGGCTATGGCGGCCCCATCGGGGTGCTGATCGCTGGCCAGGATCAGATTATCCCCCCCCACCAGGGTCAGCGGCTGTTCGCGGCCCTGCCGGAGCCCAAGCGACAGTGGTTCTTTCCCACCGCCGATCACAATAGCTGGCCCGCCGGGGCAGGGGCGGCCTGGTGGCGGGAGGCCCTGGACTGGCTGATGACCGAGGCGACATCCGCGGTTCAGCCGCCAAGGAGCTTTAGATTTGAGGCTCAGCTACCAAAGACCTCCGGCTCTTCAGCTCAACCGCCAAAGACCTCCAGCATCAGATAGGAGGTGTAGGCGCCATAAGCCAGGAGCAGCAGAACGCCATCGATCTGGCTAATGCGCCCCGGGCGGCCGAAAAAGCCGCGCCCCATGACGAACAGCGACAGGGTCAGGGCGGACATGGTCAGGATGTCGCGGTAGAAGACCTCGGGGCCCACGGCCAGGGGGCTGATGACCCCGGCGATGCCGACGACGGCGAGGGTGTTGAACAGGTTGGAACCAATGATGTTTCCCAGGGCCAGGTCGTGCTCATTCTTGCGCGCCGCCACGATGGACGAGGCGAGTTCTGGCAGGGAGGTGCCGACGGCGATGATGGTCAGGCCAATGATCAGGTCGCTGATCCCCAGGCCATGGGCGATCTCCACCGCGCCCCAGACCAGCAACCGGGAACTGAGGATCAGCAGCACCAGGCCAGTGAAGGTCCAGAACAGGGCCTGACGGGGGCTCAGGTGTTCGGCGGCCAGTTCCGCCTCTACCTCCTGGTCCAGGGCATCCGCCGTTTTGCGCAGGCCTTGCCAGGTCATCCACCCCATGACCCCGGAAAAGACGGCGAGCAGGGTCCAGGCATCCAGGCGCGTGATCGAGCCATTCCAGATTTGCCAGGCGGCCAGGGCGGTGACGGCGGCCAGGATGGGTAACTCCCGACGCAGGACCTGGGAGTGGACGGCGATGGGACTGATGACCGCCGTGACCCCCAGGATCAGGGCGATATTGGCGATATTGGAGCCATAGGCGTTGCCCAGGGCGATACCGGGACTACCCTCCCAGGCGGCCAGGGCGGAGACGACCAACTCCGGGGCGGAGGTGCCAAAACCGACGATGACCATCCCGACCAGGCGGGCCGGCATCCCGAAGTGTCGCGCCGTGGCGGCGGCGCCATCGACAAAACGGTCCGCGCTCCAGACCAGGAGCACCAGACCCAGGACAAGGGCAACACTCGCATACAGCATAGTGGGTTCGATCGCTAACCGGAAAAACCGATCATGATAACCCCATCAGCGTGGTTGGCGTGAAAGCTCCAGGAAAGTTCTTTGATTTTCAGCGGCATGGCCTGCCGCCCCATGCCAGTTGGCATGCAAGGTCAGGCGACGGTGGCCGATGACTTGGCTAACTGGCCGCGACGCAACCGCAGACGCAGGCGATGCAGGAGAGGCAAGCGGTCGATGAAGAGCGTGCCCTGCAGATGATCCACCTCATGCTGCAGACAGACGGCGGGCATGCCCTCCAGTTCCCGTTCGAAGGTATTGCCCTGGGGGTCCTGGGCGCGGACCCGGACGCTGATCGCCCGCACGACGTTGCCCACCACCCCAGGGACGGAGAGGCAACTCTCCTCCACCAGGCACCGCGTGGTCCCCGGCTGGAGTTCCGGGTTGATGTAGACCTCGGGGGGGGACTCGCCGCCGGAGAGATCGATGACCAGGACCCGCCGGCGGTCGCCGGTCTGCGGGGCGGCCAGGCCGATGCCCCCGGAGACCCGCAGGGTCTCGCTCAGGTTGGCGACGAGCCTGGCCAGTTCCTCGTCAAAGACCGTGACAGGCTGGGCGTGCTCCCGCAGGCGCGGGTCCGGGTGGGCCAGGATGGGGAGAATAGCCATGTCCCTGTTCGTAAGTTTGTAAGTTCGTAAGTGGTTTAGGAACCGTGCCGCAGCCACTGGCACGCCTGAGCCCCTCGCCCCGCATGGGAGAGGGGTTGCGGAGAGGGGGCGGGCCTGGCCGATGGGGTCAGCTTGATGTCGAACATTTCCCTAGAAATAAAAGTCGCGGCAAGGTCTTTCATATTCAGGGGCCTGGCGCGCCGCCCCAGGAGAATTTAGTGGGGAGGACGGTCAGCGCTGACCGACGTTGAGGGGGTGCTCTCCATGGCCAGGGCGGGCTCCAGGGTGGCGCCAGCTCCCGGAGCGGTGGCGTGGCGGATCAAGGGCAGGGTGGCGAGGATGGTGATCACCAGCAGGCCGATCTCGAACAGATAGACGCTGAGATACCCATTGGCGCTGCCCGGCAGGCCCCAGGGCCCAGGACCCGCCCCCAGGAAGGCATTGATCAGATCGCGCAGGGTGCCGCTGAGGGCCATGCCGACGCCGGCGGCGGTGGCCTGGACCGCGCCCCAGGCGCCGAGGGCCAGGCCAGCCTGATTCCGCGGGGCGCGATTCATGGTCGCGGTCAGGGTGCCATGACCAAAGAGGGCCCCGCCGAAGCCGATAAGAAAATTGCCGATGAGGAAGATCCAGGTGGTGTTCAGGGGCGCGGCGGATATCACCAGGGCGAAGGCCGGCAAGCCGATCAGGGCGCCGGCGTTTGCCATGCGGTAGGGATCGCCGCCGCGACCGAGGACGTGGGAGGCGAAGCCGAAGCCGATCAAGCCACCCACGGCCAGGAGGGCCGTCAGTTTGGTTGTCGCACTAACAGTGAGATTGAGGATTTGGCCGCCAAAGGGTTCAAGCAGGATGTCGGCCATGCCGAAGGCCATGGTCCCCAGGCCGACGACAACCAGGCGGCGCACGGCGTGCTCGCCCTGGCAAAAGCTGGCCCAGGACTCACTGAAACTGGGATCGGCCGGGGGTAGGGGGGCGCCATGGCGCGGGCGTCGCGTCTCCTGTTTCCACATCGCGACGAAGTTCAGGAGCACGGTCACCACTGCGGAACCCTGGATCACCTGAATCAAGCGGCCTGGGGAGAAATTGGCCAGGAGGGCGCCATAGATGAGCGCGCTGGCGATCATGCCCAGGAGCAGCATGACGTACATTAGTCCCACCACCCGCGGGTGGGATTCCGGCGGCGTCAGGTCCGTCGCCAGGGCGAGACCGGCCGTCTGGACGACATGCACCCCCGCCCCGACGAGCAGGAAGGCCAGGCCGGCGGAGACCAGGCCGATCCACAGCGGGGCATTCGCCGCCTCCATCTTGCCCGCCAGCACCAAGAGGGCGAAGGGCATGATGGCAAAACCACCGAATTGCAGTAGGGTGCCGTTCCAGATGAAGGGGACCCGGCGCCAGCCCAACTCGCAGCGATGGGTATCAGAACGGTAGCCGATTAGGGCGCGAAAGGGGGCGAAGATCAGGGGCAGGGCGAGCATGATGCCAACCAGGGAGGCGGGTACGTTCAGCTCGACGATCATCACGCGATTGAGGGTCCCAACCAGCAGGACCAGGGCCATGCCGACGGAGACCTGAAACAGGGAGAGCCGCAGAAGCCGCCGGAGGGGGAGATCCGGGGTGGCGACATCGGCAAAAGGGAGGAAACGCGGGCCAAGGGCAACCCACGCTGTCATCAGTTTGAGCCCGAGGCGCTTCAATCCGGTGCCAACCTCAATAACAAAAATGGGTCGGGATTAGATAATCCCGACCCACCAGTATGTCTCTCGCAAGAGAGGCTGGACGACTAGCCGCCCCAATACTTGGCAAACCAGGTGGTATGGCTCAGGACCGAGTAATGAACGAGCAGGGCGATCACCGCGACCGAGCCCAGGAACAGGGGCAAACCAACCGTGGGCTTAACGACACACCAAATGCGACCTTGGTTCATGATTATCTCCTCATCCCAGCCAGGGGGTCAGAATCGCGGCAAGAACGTGCGCGATCAACGCGATCACGAAGAAAACACGAGCACCGTCGATGACGTGCTTGTGCAGTTCCTCAGATTCCTTAATCGTCAGTCCGGTTGGCCACACCCGGTCCGGATCGTTCAGGTCAGTTGCCATATGCTTTCTCCGAAGACATTGAGAGGTTTTGCTAACCTCGGTGTCGTGCGAACCCCGCACGGTGGGTTGCTCCTTGCCGCGCTCCGCGGGAACTTCTGACCCCTGGGTGGCGCGGGACACGGCTGTTGAGACAGCCTGGCCAAGCCGTAGGAGCATGAACGGCCTCTCGGTGAAGGGATGCCTCTTTCGCCCCTGAGATGCATCCTACTGCCCTCGGACCGACTTGTCAACAAGAGCTGTCTATCCTGAGTGTCAATTTTTGTTGACACGATGGGCAAGATCGACGCGACAAGACCCAGGCCTTCTTCGGTATCCAGGGGTGGTCAGGGCAAATCGCGTGGGGTCAGCGCCTGGATGCTCTACCGGGTCCAGTCAGAGCTCCAGGTCGGGCGAATCAACGCTTGCTGGTCAGCAGGGGCAGACCAAACATTGAGGAAAGGGGGGCGGCGTCGTCCATCAGCAGGGGCATACCGAAGCTCTCTTTACCCATCTCCGCGCCCCGCGACAGGAGCTGCAGGCCGAAGAGCGAGGACAGGGGGGCCGCCTTGTCGCTCAGCAAGCGATAACCGAAGGAATTGGTCATGGTTGCGCCGGACATGAGTTCAACCGCGTCGCACTTACCGGCCTGGGAGCTCGACAGCAGGGGGAAACCCATGAAGTCCGAGAAGGGGGCGGGTTGGTAACGCTTCTTGGGGAGCTCGGGTTCGGGCAGGGTCTCGGTCTCCACGGGTCCGCAGCTTTCCAGGATGTTGACCGCTTCCTGGCCAAAACCGAAGGCGGCGCGCACCACCACCAGGGAGCGACCGCGTTGCACCCCTTGCGCGTAGGCCGAGGCATTTCCGCCCAGGGCGAAACCCGCTGAGATGGCGGCCGAGATGCCTTCGATCGAGCCGGCGGTGCCTCCGCTGCCCGGCGTCACCAGGAGAATGGTGTCATCAGGGAAACCGGCCTCCATGAGTTTCCTGACGGCGTCGCGGGCCTGCTGTTCGGTTTCGTACATACGTACGTAGGTCATGATGGCTCTCCAGAAGAGTTTGCGGGGGGAGAAATCGCCGTAGCGGCAGGGTGCGCCCGCGCCGGAAGGCCGTTTCCAGGTGACCACGGGACAAGGCGGGGTCCTTGCCGATCCAACCGTCAGGAGCAATGATCAGCCTCACGCCAGCATGAGGCCGCATACACCCGAGGTGGAATCCTAAGAACGCCCGTGGAAATTGTCAACAGAAAACGTCGCCCCTAGGTGTAAAGCTGAATTGACACCTGGGGCGACGGATGAGGTGTGTGTGACTTATATGTTGGGGTTTGACAACAGGGGCAGACCCAGCAGGGAGGAGAAGGGCGCCGGATTGCGTGACAGCAAGGGCATGCCGAAACTGCTGTCACTGGACGGTCCTTGGCTGATCAGGGTCTTGAGCCCAAACATTGAGGAGAGGGGAGTCGCCTTATCGCTGAGCAGGGAGCCCGAGGCGAAGCTGAAGGCGGAATTGCTCTTCAGGGAGGGAAAGCCGAACAAGGATGACAGGGGGTCAGGTTGATCAGACTTGATCACCGGCATACCCAAGACCGCCGACAGCGGGGTGGAGCTGAAACCATCGCCTGGCTCGGGCAGGTGGTGGGTATCGACGGGGTCACAACTGTCCAAAATTTCAGTCGCGATCAGCCCATAGCCGAAGGCAACGCGGATGAAGACCAGGGAGCGCCCCAGTTCCATGCAGCGCACGTAGATCCGCCCCTCGCTCTCCGGGATAAACCCGGCTTTGATCCCGGTCCTGACCTTCTCGGCCAGCGCCTTGTCACCCTCTCCTTCTGGGACCAGGGTCAAGATGGTGTCATTGGGAAAACCTTCTTCCCTGAGTTTTCCCACGGCATTCAGTGCCTGCTGTTCGGTTGCATACATCCGCGCGTAGATCATATTGACTCTCCACATGAGTATAGGGTCACCCTGGCGGTCAGACGGCTGCCGACCGGCAGTCGTGTAACCTTACCTAACTTAAGCATACTCTTTGCCGGAGGGGCGCGAAAGCTACCTGAAACCACTTCGCCCTTCCCTTGCCCCAGGCCCCTCAGCGATGCGCCTGGGAGTAGCGCCGATACCAGCACCGAACATTGCGCAGCACCAGCAGATAGAGGCCAAAGATCAGCATGGCCCCCAGGAAACGCACCCACTCGGGCACCTGCCAGACTTGCAAGGCCACCCCCAACCCCGCCAGCAGCGCCGCCACGGCGAGGAGCGCCACCAGCGCCTTGCGCGTGCTGCGCAACCACCGCGACACCAGATGATGCAGATGGCCGCGATCGGCACTGAAAGGATGCTGGCCATTCAGCACCCGCCTACCCATCACCGCCAGGGTATCCGCCAGGGGCAGGGCGCACAGCCACAGGGCGGTCGCGGCATCCGGCCCCCCCCCGGTGTTGGCGCTACCCGCCACGCAGGCCCAGGCCAGGAGATAGCCCAGCAATTGGCTGCCCGCGTCGCCAAGGAACACCTTGCAGCCCCGCCCCCCCGGTAATTCCAGATTACAAATCAGAAAGGGCACCAACGCCGCCCCCGTGCCCAGGAGCAGGACCGACAGCAGCCCCAGCCCCGGCGTTAGCCATAGCAGCCCGGCCAGGGCGATGAGGAAGAGCCCCGCCGCCAGGCCATCGATGCCATCGACCATATTGAAGGCATTGATGACCCCGACCACGGCAAAGACCGTGAACGGCACCGCCAGCAGCCCGAGATCAACCGGGCCGAACCCCAACAGGTCCCCCAGGGAGTCGAGACGCACGCCACCCCCCAGGCTGAGCAGCAGGCCCGCCCCCGCTTGGGCAAGGAGACGCACCCGCGGCGCTAATTGATGGCGGTCATCGAGCACGCCGACCACCACCACCAGGACCGCCCCCAGCAGACCGCAGATGGCGGACCGGGTCCAGAGCGGCGCCAGGGCGCCAGTGATCTCTGCCGTCAGAATGCTCAGGGACGGGGTGCCAAAGCCCAGCGTCATCGCCCAGAGCGAGGCCAGCAAGGCCACGGTCATCATGCCAGCGAATACCCCCAGCCCCCCGATGCGCGGTACCGCCTCGCGGTGGATTCGCCGCCGCTCCCCCGGGTGATCCATCAAGCCCAGGTGGTTCGCCCGGGGCAACAGCAAACCTAACACCCAGGCACTGGCCGCCGCGGCGGTAGTCAACGACATAGTAATGAACATGCTTGGTCCCTCTTGATCCAACTCATAACGGTGTAACCTTCTCAGAGGTACTCCCCTACCGGGAGTGGCCCCCATGAACACCTCTTTAACGACGCGCGGCAACTGCTCGACGTGCAGCCGCGGATCAAAAACGCAATAGCCCTGCCGCTCCAGATGCTCCACCGCCAACGCCGCCTGCTGCGGGCGCGCTTGCACCAGGTACCAGTGGGGTTTGGTGGCTTCAGACAAAAAGGCCTTCTCGCTCTCGTTCGCTCAGCGACAGGCGCCGGGCACGGCGGCCGGCGCCAGCCAGCCCGAAGCCCGCCAACAGCCAGGTCGCCCGACCGACCGGCTGGAGGACGCGCTCAACCATCCGCCGCAGCCATCAGCCGGATATGTAGTGACTGCCCTGCCGCCGCCCACTCCGCCTCGATCGCCCGCGCCAGCAGCGCCATCGCCGGGCTGGGGACCCCGGGGACCCACAACGTCACCTGGACTGGCGCCACGGGCGCCCGGCTGATCCGCGCCCGCACGCCCCGCCATCCAAACGAACGCTCGAACTCGGCGATGATCGGCTTCACCCGTGGCTGCGGGAGACTGCGCGCGACCCCCGCGCCGCCGTGATTCACCCCGGCGTCGCGCGGCGACCCCTCGGCCGCCAGCCGCCTGGCGCGCGCCGTGCGCCCGGCCGTTACCTTATGCCCCAACGTCACCACCTGCCCCCGCGCCATCTTCCCCACCGCCGCTATTCCCTTTCGCGCCCCCTGGCCTAGCGCCGTCATTCCTCGCCGTGCCCAGCGCCCCAAGGTCACCCCGAGACCGACCAGCACCAGGCCCAGCGCCACGGCCAGCAGGTTGACCCGCAGATCCGCCCAGGAAGCCTCGCGCCAGGGTATGAAGAGCTGCATCGCCTCCAGCAGCGTGGCGAACCCCAGCACCAGCGCGGCCGCCACCCCGGCGCGCCCCAGGAGGGCAGTGAACAACACCACCAGGCCGGCAAAACCCAGCAGGTGCGGCAGGTCGGCGCGATAGGGTTGCAGCACCGCTGGTACCCCGGCATCCGCGAGCGCCGCCAGGGCCGGCAGGGGGAAGGTGGTACCGGGCGCCAAGGCAAGCCAGGTCGTCAGACCAAGGACGATCACCACCACCCCCAGGGGCCAGGGCCTCATCAGGACGGTATCCCTCCTGTGCTCAGTTCTCTCATTCCCCCGGCGCCCACACCAGATCCAACTGGCATTGGCCATGGGTGAACCGCACCTCCAGGCACTGGCTGGGCAGGCTCAGGCCAAATTGCGGCCGCCACTGATTAGGCACCAGGCGCGCAACGCCCGCTGTCACCCGCCAGGTGACGCGCTGGCCGCCAGGCAGCAGGAGTTGGCCGGCTTGGTGGTGGCATTGGGATGCGCCACTATTGCCCCCATCGGCCCCATCGGTCTCAGCGTAAACGACCCGAACGGCGGGATGGAGATGAAAGCGCGCCACCGCCTTCGCGAATTGTCCCTCAATGCGATCGGTCACTGCCAAGTGCCCGGCCGTCAGGCGCCAGGCGCGCCGATGCACCGATCGTCCTGACAGCCGGCAATAGCCGTCATGAGCGGCGGACACCTCCAGGACCCCAGCGCGCGCCCCATCGGCTGCCGGGGATAGCACCGGTGGTAAGGGATCTAGCCCGGGATGCACCCGCACATCCAAAGGCCGCGCCCGCCGGGCGACACGAAAGCCGCCCCACACTTCACTGGAATCGGCGCCGTCGATTTGCACCGTGCTGTGCGCCGCCGTGCCGCGCTCCGCCAGGCGCTCCGGCCCGCTGCCATAGCGCGAGGTGCCGCCGTTGACGATCACCCGCTGACCGAACAGCGACAGCTCAAACGACAGGGTATCGGCATGGGCATGGCCCGGCAGATAGTCCGGGCCAATGGGAGCGACATCCAGGAGAGCCACCGCCGGACCGGCCGCCAGGCGGACATAGCCGGAATCACGCAGCCAACAGCAGGGGGAGGCGGGCGCAACCTCGGCGGCGATCCCCAGCCGCGCGGCATAGGCCACCAGTTCCACCAGGGGCGGGGCGATGCCCATGGCGGCATCGTTGAAGAAGCTGATCTCGCCATCCGGGTAGGTCATCGCGGCCAGCCACCGCAGCATGGCGTTGGCCGTGGCGCGCCAGTGAGCCACGGCATCCGTCCTGGCTTTGGCGTCCGCCCTTGCCCTCGCAACAGTCCTGTCCCGGGCGCCGGTCCCGGTCATGTCGAACAACCCCGGATAGGCCCCCGCCAGGTTGATCAGATCCAGCACATCCTCCAGCAGGATGGCGTGGTACATGGGGCTGCGCTCGAAGTGCCCACCGTCCGGCAGAATCTGTTCGTCCAGCTCCCGCGCCAGCAGGCGCAGGCCCAGGGTCCGCCAACGGTCCGCCTCCGGCCCAACGAAAAAGGCCCCGGCGTAGACGAGGGCCTTGGCGTTGGCAAAGAGATGATTGCCCAGCAGGTGATGCTCCAGCCGCCGGCTCAGCCAGCGCGCCTGGACGGCCAGGATCTGGAGGCAGGCCGGCGGCAGCACAACAGCCACCCCATCCCGCTCAGGGGCGATTGTCAGCGACCACTTGATCCAATTAACGATGCGCAGGGAGGTGGGATAAGGCTCCCAGCCGTTGCCATGACCGGGCGGATTCTCGTTCACCCAACGCTGGAGCAGGGCCTGGTGCCACGGCTGGCGTTCCTCCCGTCCGGCCGCGTTCAGGTCATCGAAATAATGCAGGTTATACAGCCACAGCTTGTCCCGCGCCGGGTCATTCCAGGGATCCCTACCCCCGGCCGCCTCATGGCCTGCCCCGACCAACTCATGGGTCTCATTAAGAAAACAAAAGGTGGCTGGCCCCAGCAGCGACACCGGCTTGGCCACCGGGGGCAGCCAGCGACCCGGCACGGGGCGCACCGCTGGCGCCGGGCGGAGGTCAGGCGTGGGGCGGTAGAGGCGAAACCATAGACGCCCGTAAAACTGCACCGGGCGCAGATAGCGCAGGGTGTGCCAGTAGCGGGAAATCATGGGATCAGGGCCGTCCGATGGGCAAGGTCATGGCCAAGCATGTGAGGGTCAGTCCTTCACGGACGGGCCCTATCGGCCGTTCAGTCAGCAGTCGGTGTGAGAGGTCATGGTTTCAGCCGGTAAGGTCACGGATGCAGAGGATGAGGGCTTCATCCCGTGACGGACACGGTTCCGGCTTTACCCGCCACCGCTTCCAAGACCGCTAGCATCTGGCGGGCCAGGGACGCGCGCTCATAGCGCGGCGCGGCGGCCAGGCAGTTGGCCTTTAGGCGCTGGTAGAGGGCCGGATCTTCCGCCAGGCGCAGCACGCCGTCGCGCAGGGCCTGGGCATCCTCTGGCGGGAATACCAGGCCCACCTCCTCCCGTGTCACGATCCCGGCGGACTCCCCAGCCACCCCGTGCAGTACCGGGATGCCCATGCCCATGCACTCGAACAGCTTGGAGGGAATCACCTGGGTGAAGTTATCCGCCTGGCGCAGATGGATGATGGCGACATCCAGCAGGGACCAGTAGCGTGGTACCTCGGCCTTGGGCACGCTGTCGAGGAAATGGACGTTGGTCAGACCCAGGTTAGCGGCCTGGGCCTTGAGTGCCTCCTTGCGGGCGCCGTCGCCGAGCAGGATGAAGTGGATGGTTGGTCCACGCCTGGGTGCGGCGCCGTGGTTGTTGACTGCGGCCTTGCCATCCATGGCGCTGGATTCCGGCTTCCCGGCCGGAATGACGGGAGTGTTTGAGGCCAGCAGGACGGCAGAGTTTGTGTCCTGACGGTCAGGGGTGGGGCCGGCATCCCCCTCCGCACCCAGCAACCGCGCCGCTTCCAGCACCGTCTCCAGGGCATGGGCCATGCCATGGGTACCAATGTAGCCGGCGACGAAGGCCTCGCGGGGGATGCCCAGCGCGTCCCGTAGCGCCAGGTCTGGCAGCAGCGGCCGGAAACGGGTCAGATCGACGCCGTTGGTGACCACCGCGATCTTGTCGCCAGCGATGCCGCGGCTGATGAGGTTGCGCTTGAACGATGCGGTTACCGCCACGACGGCACTGGCCTTGCGGTAGAGGAACAGCTCCAGCCGCTCCAGCGCCCGCAACGCGGCGGATTCATTCATCGCCCCCACGGTCTTGATCGACTCCGGCCACAGGTCCCGCAACTCAAAGACGAAGGGTCGCCAGCGGAAGACCGCCAGCATCCAGGCCGCGCACGTGGTGAAGAACTGCGGCGAAGTACCGACGATCACATCCGGGCGGCGCTGGACCATCCCGGCCAGAAAGCCGCTGACCATGAACGACAGGTAATCCAGGGTGCGCTTGCCGAAACCCGCGTTGGCGGTGATGTAGGTCCACACCCGCACCACTCGGATGCCCTCCATCTCCTCCCGTTGCCAGAGGCGATTACGGTAGCCGGGAAACACCACCCCTTTGGGGAAATTGGGCGCCGTGGTGATCACCGTCACTTCATGGCCGGCCTTGACCCACTCGCGGCAGTGCTCGAAGGTCCGCGAGGCCGGGGCGTTGACCTCGGGGGGGAAGTTGTCACTCAAGAACAGAATATGCATAACGATTCCCTCATGCGGATGGCAGGCCAAAGGCTCTGAATGCCATTAAGGACGGGGGGACCCTGGGCCTGGCGCGCGGGCACGGGTGCCGAATGGCCGGCAAGCAGGTAAAAAATGCCGGTGGCTATGCGGGGGCCAACACCCGCTCCAAGGCCGCCACAATCCGCTCCCCGGTGCGCCCATCCCATAGCGGTGGGATACCGCCCCGTGGCCAGTCCCCGGCAAACAGCCGCTCCAGCGCCGGGGCCAGTTTGGCGGGGTCGGTGCCGATCAGGGCATTGGTGCCGATGCTCACCGTCTCTGGGCGCTCGGTGGTGTCGCGCAGGGTCAGGCAGGGCACGCCCAGGACTGTCGTCTCCTCGGTGATGCCGCCGGAGTCGGTGATCACGGCCTTGGCGTGCTTGACCAGATAATTGAACTCCAAATAGGGCTGGGGCTCGACCAGGTGCAGATTGGTTGGCAAATGCCCCAACCCCTCCAAGGTCTTCGCCGTGCGCGGATGTACCGGAAACACCACCGGCAGCCCGCGGGTCCCGTCGCCGATGGCGGCCAGCAGCCCTTCCAGGTCCGCCCCCGCATCCACGTTGGCCGGACGATGGAGGGTGACCACAAAGTATTCACCCGCCCGTAACCCTAGGTCGGCCCAGAACCCCGGCGGCCGCAGCCGGTCCAGGTGCGCCAGCAAGGTGTCGATCATGGTGTTGCCGACGAAGAAGATCCGCTCGTCCTCAACCCCCGCGCGGCGCAGATTGGCGTTGGCGAACTCGCTGGTGGTGAAGAACCAGTTGGTGATGCTGTCCGTCACCATGCGGTTGATCTCCTCCGGCATGGTCCAGTCGCCGGAGCGAATGCCGCCCTCCACATGGGCCACCGGGATGCCCAGCTTTTGGGCGGCGATGGCGCAGGCCATGGTCGAGGTCACGTCGCCCACCACCAGGCACAGCTTTGACGGCGCCTCCAACAGCAGGCGCTCATAGCGCGTCATGATGGCCGCGGTCTGCTCGGCCTGGGTGCCGGAGCCCACCTCCAGGTTCACGTCCGGCGCCGGGATACCCAACTGCTCAAAGAAGGCCCCCGACAGGCGGGGGTCATAGTGCTGGCCGGTATGGACCAAGCGGTAGCGAAGCGGACCACCCGCCGCCGCCCGCGTCTCCAGGGCGCGGATGAGGGGGGCGACCTTCATAAAGTTCGGCCGGGCGCCGGCGATCAAGTCAATCAGCATGCTGTTCGTGTCCTAAATGCTCGCGTCCTAAAGGCTCGCCGCCACCTCAATCGTCACCCGGCTCACCTCCAGGATCTCGTCCAAGGGGATGGGCGGCGGGGCGGCCCGGCCGGCGGCGCGGGCGCGCAGGGCCTGGACGAAGGCGGCGGCGCAGGCCTGCTGGCCCTTGTCCTGGCGCCACAGGTTCAGCTTCTTAAAGCCCGGCCAGCCAAAGCCGGTCAGCTTGCGGAAGTTGTCCAGTTGCAGCACCCGGCCGGCGGCAAAGACCTCCAGCCGCTCCTTGGGGAAGGCCTTGCTGCCGTTGGCCAGGTAGAGGATGGTGCCCAGGGAGCCGTCGGCAAAGCGCAGGCTGATGCTCACCGAGTCCCGCGTCGGGGCGTCCATCGCCTCCGCCGCCGCCCGCGCGATGGGCGCCCCGGCCAGAAAGCGCAGCAGGTCGATGAAGTGACAGGCCTCGCCGATGATCCGCCCCCCGCCCACCGCCGGGTCCTGGGTCCAGTGGTCCGCCGGAATGGCCCCGGCGTTGACCGTCATCACCAGGGCCTTGGGGCCGGTCACCCCCGCCAGCAGCGCCTTGATCTTTTGTACCTGGGGGGCGAAGCGGCGGTTGAAGCCGACCATGAGCAAGGGCGCCCCTCCCGCCAAAGTCTCTTCACCCCCCTCCCCCCGCGTGGGGGAGGGGCCGGGGGAGAGGGGGCCCGCCACCGCCGCAATTTCCGCCAACTCCTCCAAGGTCAAACACAACGGCTTCTCCACGAACACCGCCTTGCCCGCCGCCAACCCCCGCGACACCCAGCGCGCATGGCTGTCATGGCGGGTGGTGATCACCAGCGCCGCCGTCCCGGCATCCGTCAACAGGGCCTCGGTGTCCGTCGTCGTCTGGGCGAAGCCGAACTTGCGCCCGGCATGCACGCCGCTGACGCCGCCGCTAGAGGCGACGGTGCGCAAGGTCGCCCCGGCAGCCTTGAAGGCCGGGATCAAGACACCGGTGGCGTAGTTGCCGGCGCCGATGAAGCTGACGGCGGGGGTGGACGTAGGCGTAGACGTGGGCGTGGACGTGGCCGCGAGGTTACCTTCCCTGGCCTGGATTCCGGCTTCCCGGCCGGAATGACGGGGCGGTTCCACCGCACGCCCCTCTTCCGTCGTCCCGGCCGGGAAGCCGGGACCCAGTGCCAAGGACGGTACCTCGCCGCCCCCACCAGCGCCTGACCCACCCCGCGCCGGCGTTGATTCAGTTGACGTGGCCGGGACCTTGCCTTCCCTGGCCTGGATTCCGGCTTCCCGGCCGGAATGACGGTTAGCGTCCCCCAACACCACCGTCCGCTCCAGCAGCCGCGCCGCCTCCCCACCGGGATACTCCAAAATGATCCCCAGCGAGGGCTCGGCCCCGGCCACCACCTCATAGGCGCGCGGGGCCTCCGCCAAGGCAAAGCGATGCGTCACCAGTGGCGCCACATCCAGGCGCCCGTCGGCCAGCATGTCCAGCACCGCCTCGAAGTTGCGCTGCTCGGTCCAGCGCACGAAGCCGATGGGGTAGTCCAGCCCTTGCGCCTCATAGCGCGGGTCGTAGCGCCCGGGGCCATAGGAGCAGGACACCTGAAAGGTCAGCTCCTTCTCGTAAAAGTCCGCCCGCGACAGCTCCAGGCCGACCACGCCGACCAGGACGATGCGCCCGCGCTGGCGGCACATCTGGGCGGCCTGGTGTACCGGCTCGTTGCTGCAGCTGGCGGCGGTGATGAGCACCGCGTCCACCCCGCGCCCGCGGGAGAAGGCGCTCGCCACCGCCACCGGGTCCTGGCCGGCGGCCAGGTCCACGGTCTCGGCGCCGAAGCGCCGCGCCAGGGCCAGTTTGGCCGGGTCGAGGTCGATGCCCAGCACCCGGCAGCCCTGAGCACGCAGCAGTTGCACCGTCAGCAGGCCGATCAGCCCCAGGCCGGTGACCACCACCGCCTCGCCCAGGGTGGGGGCGACCAGGCGGATGCCTTGCAGGGCGATGGCGCCGATGACGGTGAAGGCCGCCGCCTCGTCCGTAACGTTGTCGGGGATGCGCGCGCACAGGTTGACCGGGACGCTGACCATCTCGGCGTGCTTGCCATTGGAGATGACGCGGTCGCCGGGGGCGAAGCCGGATTGCCCCCCCTCTCCCCGACCCTCCCCCACCCGGGGGGAGGGAGTTGGGCACCCTTCCCCCAATGCGCCAGGCTGCTTGCCACCCTCCATCACGCCAGGCTGCTTGCGACCCTCCATCACGCCAGGCGGCTTGCCACCCTCCATCACGCCAGGCGGCTTGCCACCCTCCATCACGGTACCGGGCTGCTTGCTCCCCTCCCCCCGCGTGGGGGAGGGGCCGGGGGAGAGGGGGGTAGAGGCCATCTGCGCGCCAGCATCCGCCAACGGACGCCCCCCACCTACCGCCTCAACCACACCGACGTGGCAATAGCCCAGGGGCAAGGGCTGCTCCAGCTTATTGCGCACCGCCGCCAGGGTTGGCGCCAGGCCGTCGGTCTTCACCTTCTCCAGGACCTGACGCACCTTGTCCGGCTGCTGGCGGGCCTTCTCCAGCGGATTGGCCTTGCCGAAGTCCACCAGCATGCGCTCGGTACCGGCGGAGATCAGGGTGCGGGTGGTGCGCAGCAGCAGGTGGCCGGGGGCGAGGCGGGGACAGGGGACCTCGGCAATCTCGGTGCTGCCGTCCTTAAGATTCTGCAGTATCTGTTTCAAAGGAGAAGCCTATCCATTGGGGACATCAATAGAAAGAGGGCGATCATCACCCTGAGATACACGGATCAAGCCGCTTCCTGGTCTCAGCCCGGCTTGCGCCATGCCACCACCCACAACACCCGCCACCAGGCCAAACAGCGAGGGTTACTTCAGCGCCATCCTGACATGATCAAGCAAGTGTTTGGCGCAATCGATGGCTTCCAGAGCATCGACCAAGAGCGGCTCCGCCGTATCACCCGGATAGCGAAAAGTCGTTCCGTACGGGGTGAGGATTTCAGCGGCCTCTGCCAATTGACTGAAGGAGGCATCCAGCTCGACGCAGGCATCGATCAGCAGAACCAAATCATGAATACGCCGAGGGGGTTGACCACGAGCCGCAAGAAAAGCCTTGAGCGCTTTTTCTCCCGCTTGCTGGCAATGATAGACCGCCGTATCAAGATAAGGGGGCGTACCGTCTAATAGTCGCGCGGCCGAAGCAAGATCGCGCTCCGCCTTTTCGAGCCATGCGCCAACCACGAGGGCCTCGGGATCAGTCATACAACACGACCCCGCGGGATAACACCTCGCGATCGAACGACGACGCCACGCCCGCTTGGCGATCCGACTCCGTCCGGGTTCGCACCACCAGGTCCACCGGCATGTGCACGCCATGCAGGGCATGATAGGCGCGCCGTGCCAAGCGATAGGCGGGCTCCGGTTGGTCCGGCACGATGACATAGAGATCAAGATCGCTGTCGCTATCAGGCTCGCCCCAAGCATAAGAACCGAACAACACCACCCGGACCGGCGCCAGTGCCGCGACGATCCGCTCAAGAACTTCCCGGATTCTGCCGTCATGAGTGGGATTCATCACGCTCATACCTACCTCATCTTGAGCGCCTGGACCTGCTCGGCCAAGGCATTGAGAGATTTGCCGCGCTCGCCGTCGATGCGCTCCTTGTCGGTGACCACGTCCAGGTAACGGACGCGACGATGATAGCCCATATGCCCGACAGGGCGCCCAGGCCGGACTTCCCCCTCTCCCCGACCCTCCCCCGCCAGGGGGGAGGGAGATCCGCGCCTGCCGGGGGGAGGGAGGTCCGCGCCCGCCAGGGGGGAGGGAGGTCCGCACCCGCCAGGGGAGGTCCGCGCCCGCCAGGGGGGAGGGAGGCTCGCGCCCGCTCCCCGCGTCGCCCAGGGTATAGTGGATTGGCACGCTGGTGCCATTGGCGTTGACACGCATCGCGTGACACGCTAGCGTGCCCCGAATCACCAAGCGCCTCGCGGATCGCGGAACGCAAGCGATTGGCGCGATTAGCTAAACATTACGGGTTGCCGATCCGCGGCGCGATCGACCGAACTCGACTCGCTCCGCACCGAGGGGCGGTCGAAAAACCGCGCCCGGTCATCATCCCTACCGCCCCGCATTAAACACCCATGCAAGCCCGCGAACGGAGGGAATCCATGAGCCCAAGTCACCTGCACCCGCAATATATCGTGGACGAAAGCGATCGGCGGAGCGCCGTGATTCTGCCTTTGGACGAATTCACGGCCCTACTGGAAGACCTCGACGATTTGGCCACTGTGGCCGAACGGCGCGACGAGCCCAGCGTTTCGCATACCGATCTGCTCGACGGGCTCAAGCGCGATGGCCTCCTATAGCATTCATTGGAAACGATCGGCAGAGAAGGAGCTTCGAGGACTGCATCGCCGTGCGATTCCTGGCGTGCTCGCGGCAGTCGAAGCACTGGCGGAAAACCCGTATCCCGACGGATGCCGAAAGCTCCATGGCTCGCAAAGCCTCTGGCGTGTCCGCGCTGGCGACTACCGAGTCATCTATTCCGTGGACTCGGGTGTGCTGTGTATCGAAATCATCCGGGTCGGACATCGCCAATCGGTTTATCGCACGTAGATAGTAGGCGCGAGAGCAAGAAAACGTGGTCTGACCCTAATTAATCCGCTAATTAATCCGCTCGATGGGCGCCCCGGCCAGAAAGCGCAGCAGGTCGATAAAGTGACAGGCCTCGCCGATGATGCGCCATGACCTACAATAGAGTCACAATAAAGGTGCGAGGTCTCATCAGATGCAAGTGGCGATCCGAGATATGAAGGCCAATCTTTCGCGCATCCTGTCCCGAGCCCGGGCAGGGGAATCGATCGAGGTAACGTCCCACCACAAGCCGATCGCCCGCATCATCGGCATTCCAACGGGCACGAGCGAGGGCCTTAGCGAGGCTATCGCGCGAGGCGCCGTGTCTTGGAATGGCGGTAAGCCCCAGTTGGCCGCTCCGGTGGAGTTGACGACGCCAGGGACGCCGGTCAGCCTGATGGTCCTGGAGGACCGCGGTTGATCCTATTTTGCGATACCTCCGCCTTGATCAAGCTCTACATCCGCGAGGATTTCTCCGACAGGATGATGGCAGCGGCGGAGGCGGCTTCGGCGACCGCCGTTTGTCGAATCGCTTGGGCAGAGGCGATGGCCGCGCTGGCCGCTTCCCCCGGCATTCACCGCCCAAAGAACGATTCAAAAACAAAAATTTCGGCTGGGGTGAGCTTTATGTATCCCGCCTTCAGCAACTCCACCACCCACAACCCGCAACCGTGCCAAGCCCAGCACCCGGTTCACTAACCGCTCGTAGAGGTAGCCAACGCCCCCACCCGCTCCTAGCCCGGCTTACGCAGTTCCACCACCAACAACACCCGCAACCAGGCCAAGCCCGGGACCCGCTTCACCACCCGCTCGTAGAGCCAGCCGAGAAGATAGGTCGGCACCGAAAACCGCAGGTACTCCGGCCGGCCTTCGATCAACTCGATCCGCACCACCTCCAGCCCCGCCCCGGCCGCGAGCGCGCGCGGAAGAGGATGGCCCAAACATAAAAAAACCTGGCCGGTGCCAGGTTCTGGTGGGGGTGATTCGGGTATTGGTGGGGGTGGTTCGTCGTCCCGGCCGGGAAGCCGGGACCCAGGCCAGGGAGGGTGACCGCGCGGGCCACTTTGGCACCGATGGTGACTGCGAGGTTACTTTCCCTGCCCGGGATTCCGGCTTCCCGGCCGGAATGACGAGGCATACGGCGACGCGGCATTCACCCCTCATCGACGGCGCTCAGTCCGCGAGTGGGGCGCGGCCGCCGATGGCTCTGGCATCGAGCAAGCTGTAGTCGTCTGGCAGAAAACGGTGCGCCGGATGTGTGGTGGCTTGCTGCAAGCGACTGGCAATGGCGGCCGGGGGCAGCGCTTGCGGGTAAGTCGGCTGGGCCATGATGCGCAGGCAGCCATTTTGGGTCAGGGGGCAGGAAGCCCAGCCGTGCCCGATTTCCCGAGCCAGCCACTGGCTGGCGCGGTGGTGATGCACATGACCAGCATCCAGCAGGGCGATCAGTACGTTAACGTCAAGCAAGGCCCGCATCAGATCCCTTCCGCATCACGCAAGCGGTCGATAAGCTCGTTGGTCACGATGACGCCCCTGGCCGGAAAAGGCTCAAATCCGGTGGCTGTTGCCGCCGGGCTGGCCGCTGGTGATTGGCGGACGTCGCCCGTCCACTTGATCCACCGGCAGAACGCCAGCGCCAGCTTTAAAACTGAAACCACTTCCGCCCTTCCCTTGTCACGGGTCCCTCAGCGATGCGCCTGGGAGTAGCGCCGGTACCAGCACCGAACATTGCTCAGCACCAGCAGATAGAGGCCAAAGATCAGCATGGCCCCCAGGAAGCGCATCCACTCCGGCACCTGCCAGACCTGCAAGGCCACCCCCAACCCCGCCAACAGCGCCGCCACGGCCAGGAGCAACACCAGGGCCTTACGCGTGCTGCGCAACCACCGCGACACCAGATGATGCAGATGGCCGCGATCGGCACTGAAAGGATGCTGGCCATTCAGCACCCGCCGGCCCATCACCGCCAAGGTATCCGCCAGGGGCACGGCGCACAGCCACAGGGTGGTCGCGGCATCCGGCCCCCCTCCGGGATTAGCGCTACCCGCCACGCAGGCCCAGGCCAGGAGATAGCCCAGCAACTGGCTGCCCGCGTCACCCAGAAACACCTTGCAGCCCCGCCCCCCGGGCAATTCCAGATTACAGACCAGAAAGGGCACCAACGCCGCCCCCGTGCCCAGGAGCAGGACTGACAACAGCCCCAGCCCCGGCGTTAGCCATAGCAGCCCGGTCAGGGCGATAAGGAAAAGCCCGGCCGCCAGGCCATCGATGCCATCGACCATATTGAAGGCATTGATGACCCCGACCACGGCAAAGACCGTGAACGGCACCGCCAGCAGCCCGAGATCAACCGGGCCGAACCCCAACAGGTCCCCCAGGGAGTCGAGACGCACGCCACCCCCCAGGCTGAGCAGCAGGCCCGCCCCCGCTTGGGCAAGGAGACGCACCCGCGGCGCTAATTGATGGCGGTCATCGAGCACGCCGACCACCACCACCAGGACCGCCCCCAACAAACCAAAGATGGCGGAGCGGGTCCAGAGTGGCACCAGGGCGCCAGTGATCTCGGCCGTCAGAATGCTGAAGGATGGGGTGCCGAAGCCCAGCGTCATCGCCCAGAGCGAGGTCAGCAAGGCCACGGTCATCATGCCCGCGAATACCCCCAGCCCCCCGATGCGCGGTACCGCCTCGCAGTGGATTCGCCGCCGCTCCCCCGGCTGATCCATCAGGCCCAAGCGGTTCGCCCGGGGCAACAGCAAACCTAACACCCAGGCACTAGCGGCCCCGGCGGCAGTCATCGATATGGAAATGAACATGCTTGGTCCCTCTTGATCCAACTCATAACGGTGTTAACCCTACTCAGAGGTACTCCCCTACCGGGAGTGGCCCCCATGAACACCTCTTTAACGACGCGCGGCAACAGCTCGACGTGCAGCCGCGGATGAAAAACGCAATAGCCCTGCCGCTCCAGGTGCTCCACCGCCAACGCCGCCTGCCGCGGGCGCGCTTGTAGCAGGTACCAGTGGGGTTTGGTGGCTTCAGACAAAAAGGTCTTCTCGCGCTCGCTCGCTCAGCGCCTGGCGCCGGGCATAACGGCACGCGCCCACCAGGTACCTCAGGGCCGGCGCTGCCTCAACACCCGCACCCACAGCACCTTATCCAGTTCCGCCCACTCCGCCTCGATCGCCCGCGCCAGTTCGCGCATCGCCGCCGTTGGTTCCGTCGGCACGTACACCTTCAGTGCCGCTTGGTTCGGAATCGGCCCATGGGCGAATTCCGCCCGGACCCCTTCCAGCCCAAAGTCGCGCTCAAAGGTCGCCTCAATGGTTTTCAACCAAGAATCTGTCATGGTGTTCACCTGTTTCTCATGCTACGCGCTGGGACCGCCCACCGGGCGCTCCAGGGTGGTCCCCCTGGCAACGGTTCGGCACCGGGCCGCCCCGCCCGCGCCGCGCGCAACCGGGCCTGCACCCGCGCCGCGGTGTGCTCGGCGCGGCTGCTGGCGATGAGCAGCAGATAAACCACCACGAACACCAATACGGACAGCGCGACCGCGCCGATGCCCAGAACCGTCATCATCATGGCTCACCGCTTACGTTCATCGTGTCGTCCCGTCCCGTGCCCTCAGCCACGCTGTACAAACTGCGGCACCTTGGACAGATTCTTCCACGCCAGCGCCCCCGCCGCCCCCAGCGGCCCCAGGCCCTGCGCGTCGCCCTGGCCCTGGCGACGCAGGATCTGGTAATCCTCCCAAGACTTCAGGACAATCTCCTTCAGGTTGCGATTACTCTTGCCGCCCAAGCGCATGCGCACCAGCACCTGAGGCAAATACACCACCCGCCCCGGCAACCGGCCGCGTCCCGCCCCCTGCTCCACCCCCCCTGACCGGTGGGCTGACGTTTCAGCCTGCACCCCCATCCCCGCCAGCCGGCTCAGCACCCGCAACATCAGGTCATAATCCGCCGCGATGCCATAGCGGGTATCAAAGCCCCCCAGCCGCTCATACACTGAGCGGCGCAGATACAGGGTCGGATGGGGCGGCATCCAGCCGCGACGCAGGCGCGCCGGGTCATAGGGCCCGGCCCGCCAGTGGCGCACCACCCGCGTCGGGTCGCTCTGGCTGACGTACTCCAGGTCGCCATACACCGCCATGACCGTCGGGTCGGCGAAGGCCGCGGCGATGCGCGCCAGGACCTCGGCATCGCCATAGACATCGTCGGCGTGCAGCACGCCCACCACCTCGCCGCTGGCCCGAGCCAGGCCCTTGTTCAGGGCGTAATAGATACCCTGGTCCGGCTCACTGACCAGGACCGCCAACTGGGCCTGGCGCGCCGTCAGCACCGCCAGAGTGCCATCCTGGCTGGCACCGTCGATGACGATCTGCTCGCGGTCGGCATAGGTCTGCGCCGCCACAGATTCCAGGCAGGCGCCTACCGTGGCGGCACATTGATAGGTGGCCGTGATGATGGAAATCTTCATGGTGGGTTAATGGTTTTCGTGTGTTGATCTTCTTGATCGCGAACAAAGTGACTGGGTCTAGTCGTGCCTCCACGCCATCACCCCCGCCACCCCACCTGCACCGCGTACCCCAGATACTCCTTGACCACCAGTCCCGTCTCCTCCAGGGCACCGGCGTTGGGCACCCAGCATTCCAGCCCGCGGCAGGCACGAAACCCCCGGTAATCCGCCCCCACCGGCAGTACCTCAAAGCCCGCGCGCGCAAACAGCGCCACCGCCCGGCGCAGGTGCCAGGCGGAGGTCACCAGCAGCACCCGTCGCAGCCCCAAGGGGGCGAGCAGGGCGCGGGTGAAGGCGGCGTTGCCTTGGGTATTGCGGCTGTCAGCCTCCACGATCAGCGCGGAGGCGGGTACCCCCAGGTCAACCAGCAAATCGGCGAGGGCCGCGCTCTCCCCCGCCACCACCGGCGGTTCGACCAACCCCCCGGCGCTGACCACCACCCAGGGGGCGCAGCCGGCGTGCCACAGTTGGGCCGCCTCCCAGGCCCGATCGGACCCCCGGTGCAGGCGCCCGCGCGTCTCGCCCGCCAGCAGGGGCTGCATCGCCCCGCCGAGCAGGACAATGGCCTCCGCCCGCGGGCAGTCCGCCGCCGGGCGCGGGGGATAGGGCCGCTCCAGGCCCACCATTAGGGTGCGGGCCACTTCGGGCAGCGCGGCGAAGAAAAGCACGACCAACCCGCCCACGGCTAGCAGCCATGCCGTGCGCCGCCAACGGGATGCCGCCAACAGGATCAGCCCGGCGCCCGCCAGCAGCAGGCCCAAGGGCAGGGGCATGAGCAAGGCGGTGATCAGGCGTTGTAGGTCGAGGCCATCCATCGCAGGCTAGGCCAGGCCCCCAGCAAATCAGTGTCAGGCGCTTAGTCTTGCGGCGTGGTCAAGAACCTCAGAGGCCCACTGATCAACTTTTTTTCCTGCTTTTCGGGCCGCGATGAGGACCTTGCGATGTTGTTCTGGCGAAAGAGCGATCGTCAACCGCTCCAGACAAGACGGTTGGTTGGGGGCTTCCCCCCGCTCGGCGCAAAAGGCCAGGTAATCCTCCACGGAATCCTCAAATGCCCGATGCAACTCATCGACGGACTGCCCCTGAAACGTCACCACATCCCGGATATTGATGACTTCGCCATGAAAGATATTCGCCTCATCATCAAACTCGACGCGGGAGAGATAGCCTTTGTAGTGCATCATGGCTGGATACCGGCCTCTGTCAAAAAACGGCGCATCGACATCACCGCGCCTTTATCGGTTTCCTTGGCGGGATGGGGTCGGTGGAATACCCGCCCGGACAGGGTCTGCGAAAATGGCCTGCAACGTTCTGTGATGCTTGGCGTTCATGGTGAGGACTCAGGATATGCCTGCCTGGGCGATGCGCGCCAGGACCCCCGTATCGCCCTACCCGGCGGCACCGGACCCGCCCTCATGGACCAGCATTGCCCGCCAAGGACGCCTGATACCAAGCATAGGCATCCCGCAGCCCCGCCTCCAGCCCAATCCTCGCCTCCCAGCCCAGGGCCTTGAGACGGGACACGTCCAGCAGCTTGCGGGGGGTACCATCCGGACGGCTGGGATCAAAGACCAGCAGCTTGATGCCGGCGATCTTGGCGATGGCATAAGGCTCGTTGGTGGGCTCCAGGGGGCCGGTGAGCAAGGCTTCCTCCGCCATGGGTTGGGCCGCGAGTTGGGGGTAGATGCAGGAGGAGCCCAGGAACAACAGATTCTGCACGCCGTGTTGATGGGCGGCGTGGATGAGATTGGCCTCGATCATCAGGTTCTGATAGATGAAATCGGCCGGATAAGTGTTGTTGGCGTGGATGCCGCCGACCCGAGCGGCGGCCAGATACCAGATAGACCTGGTCGATGGGCTGGACGGAAAAAAAGCGGTTGACCGCCCCTTGGTCGAGGAGGTCCAGTTCGGCGTGGCTGGCGGTGAGCAGGTTGGTGTAGCCCCGGGCGGTCAGCCGGCGCACCAGGGCCGAGCCGACCATGCCGCGGTGGCCGGCGATATAGATGACCTGATCCCGGTCGCGGACCATGGCTCAATCCTCCACCGATATCGGCGTCTCATGGCCGTGGGCCTTGAGGAAGGCGTGGCGTTTGGCCACCTTGAGGTCCTCGGCCATCATCTCGGCGCACATCTCACGCACCGAGATCTCCGGCACCCAGCCCAGGCGTTCCTTGGCCTTGGTGGGGTCGCCGAGGAGGGTCTCCACCTCGGCGGGGCGGAAGTAGCGGGGATCGACGCGGACGATGACAGAGCCCGGCTGGAGAATACGCCTTAACCCCATGGCTTGATTGTACATGCAGCCGTGCATACACTTAAAACATGGAAATCGAATTTGACCCTGAAAAAGCCGCCAGCAACCCGCTGCATCATGAGGGGGTCACCTTTACCGAAGCCAAGGCCGTGTTGTTGGACCCTTATGCCTTGACTCGCGAAGATCATGACGCGCTTGATGAACCCCGGTTCGTGACCTTGGGCATGGGGGCACAAGGCCGGATTTTGGTCGTGGTATGGACGTTGCGCGGAGAGATTCCCCGCCTCATTTCAGCCTGGAAGGCCAACCAACCGCAGAAAAAAGCTATGAACAACAATTCCGACCCTGAGTTTGAACGATACGCCGACCTGGATTTCAGCGCCGCCAAACCTGTCAGCCAAATCCCACCGTTAGCCAAGCTCCAGGCGGAAGCAGGCCGGAAGTCGAGAATCACCATCCGGGTGGACAACGCCACCCTGGCGGTGTTCAAGGCCCGCGCCGAAATGCTCGGTGGCAATTACCAAACGCTCATCAACGATGCGTTGCGGCAAGTTGCCCAAGGGCAAACCTTGGCTGATGTGGTGAGAGAAACGATCAGGCAGGAGTTGGGCGCCGCGAGATCCTGAAACCGCGCCCCTCACGCCGCCTGGGCCACCCCCTCAGCGTCGCGTGTTAGCGAAAGTCCGCAGAAGCCCTCGACCACCGCACGCCCCATCCCCTAAAACTGAAAATAACTAACTTCCACCAGCTAAAGCTGGTGGGTTTGCGCCGGGCGCAGAGAACTGAAAGTCCACCCTAATTGCGCCCGGCGCTAGAAGATGAGTTACCTGTGAGGCATTTTGATAACTGTACCTGCAACGTCAACCCGTTCCGCCCAGAGGTTCATAGCTGAAAGCTAACCGGCTGAAAGCCGGTGGTTTTAACCTTGGATTTGGAAATAAATATAGGCACTGCGCCAAACAGACAGAAATAAATGCAAGCAAGCACGGCGTTAATATCAAAAAAATTGCATATCAAGATTGACGCCGAGCAAGTAAATACATGAGGGCGCCGTTTAAATCTTTTTTAGCCGTAAGCTGTGCCCAAGCGCTATTGATTAGGCGCCTAAAGCCATAAAACAGGAAATCACCATTCATTTCTGATGACATCACACTGCTAAGATTAAAAGCAGATTCCGGGGAAATATTTTTTCCTCTAATCCGCGTATAGAATTGGCGAATCAAAAGCTCCCAAGGTGTATAGGATAACCGTCCGACAATCTCAACACCGCTGTCTAAAAAAAGGTTTTCAAGGGTGTCAGGGGAAAAATGGGATATATGCGAATGTGGTATCCATTTCGGAAATCCGGCTCCTAACTCTTTTGCTACACTACAATTAAAGTTGTCTGTCATAACAAGTATATACCCCCCCGGTTTAACATAATTTATTAGTTCATTCATGAATATTCGTGGTTCAGGGATATGCTCTATAACTTCAAAACATGCCACAAGATCAAATGAGTCCCGCATCAAGCCAGACTGCCCTAATGAGCAATTCAATATATTTGCATTTAGGTGTTGTTGGCCATATTGCGCTTCAATCCGGGAAAGTTCCACGCCCGTAGACTTAACGCCTAACTTGTTCATTTGCTTGAGCAAATAGCCATAACCTGCACCTACATCCAGAAATGAATCAATATCATGAATCGGCAAAAGCCGTTTTATCATTACTGCATTAACCACAGCATTGATATACTGGCCTTTTCTATGACGCTCACTACCAAATCCCTCGCTGTAATAACGGGATAATTCAGAAGTATGCATTAGCTTACTAGAATACAAAAAGCCACAAGCTTTACATCGCACCACAGGTATATCCGGGAAACTAATAAAGGAATCATAAGCTGTAGACTTGCATAATGGGCATGCAACCCGATCAACTAGACTAATAATCTCTACTTCATTCATTGCAACCTCTTATCTGATAATGCTTTTGGTTAATATCCCAATTAGTGTACTTGTATCTCTAGCACATCCTTAATTGCACTGACCACGTCTTTACCTGTATTCCGCATATATTGTTTAACCTCTGATATTTTTGCATCCACTAAATAGCGATACCAAAAGCCTTGCAGGAAGTGAAATGCTGTTCCGGCCCGCCCGTCCAGAAACCCCAGCCGGATGACGTAGCGGTAGATGAAATAGGCCAAGGCCCGGAAACCGCCGGGCAGCCGGGCATAAACCCGCTCCTTCAGCCAGCGCTTCACCCCCGCCTGCTGGCCACCGCTCAGGCTGGCCACTGTGTCGTGGGGCATGAAGCCATATTCCAGATTTAGCAGGTCCACGGCCTCACGGCTGGCGTAACTATTGTGCTTGGCGGTCCACCAGGTCAGCGATTGCAGATTGTCATCGATGATCTCCCCATGCACGTCCACCGTCGGCCCAGCAACCTTGATGTGCTCGTCCATCCAGCGGTTCTCGCACTGGCCACGGCCATAACGAAATAGGCGCAGTACCCGCACGGGGAATACCCCACCGTAACGGATCAGGCGGCCTTGAAAGGTCATGCGCCGTCCGCAGTACACACCATCGATTTCGGGACCAATCGCCGGTAGGCAGCCCTTGATCTCGGCCAACAGCGCCGGGGTCAGCACCTCATCCGCATCGATCCGCAACACCCAATCGGTATCGGCATCAAGTCGGGTCAAGGCCCAGTTGAATTGCAGCGCATGGTTAACCCACTGGTGTTGAATGACCTGCGCACCATGGGCGGCAGCGATCTCCAGGGTGCGATCAGTGGAAAAGCAGTCGACGACAACAACCTCGTGCGTGAGGTCATGCACGCTGCTAAGACACCGCGCGAGATGCAGTTCCTCATTGAAGGTCAGGATGACAGCAACAAGCTTCATGGCTTGAGCGCGATGGCTATCAACGCCTTGGCAAGCGCCGGGACGCGGCCCACTCGCTCGAATCGGAGATTCACGAAACCCGCCTCCCGCAGCAATTCACCCAAGGTCCGTATCGACCAGAACTTGATATGGCCGTGATCCCACAGGGCGGTAAAGTGGGCGTCCATCCGCCCGCTCAGCGCCAATGCCAGATTCTTCCAATAACCGTGATAGGGGGTGGAGAGGATGGCCGTCCCGCCCGGCTCAAGGAGTTCAAACAGGGTCCGGGCATAGTGACGCGGGGCGTAGACGTGCTCGACCACTTCCAAGCTCAGCACTACTGGGAAGTGCCCGTATTGCGCGGCCAGGTCGTCATAGGCTGAACCCGTGGCAATTTTCAGCGCCGGATCAGCCGCGCGTGCCTGAGCGATCCCCTCCACCGAGGGGTCCACGCCGGTGACATCCCAACCTCTCGCTGTCAGCACTCGGGCCACGCTGCCGTTACCGCAACCCAACTCGAACAGGCGGCGCCCCCCCCCCCGCGATATCTAGCCCGTCCAACACACCAAGAACGCTGGGTAGCAACCAGTCATGCGACTGATTTAGTTCAGCGCTGGCGTAGCGATAGCCTGAAATCGGTATCTCGTTCATCTTAGTCAGCAATCCAACTCAATCCGTGGTGATAGTGCGACCTTTGGTCAGCACATAACGTCCCAGACACAGGGCATCCATATCCGTCCGCCGGAAACAATCCAACGCCTGTTCCGGCCTATCCACAATCGGCTCGTTCTCATTGAAGCTGGTGTTGAGCACCACACCAACCCCGGTCTGGCGACGGAAAGCATCGATCAGCCGGTAGTAGAGTGGATTGCTCTCCGGGTCCACCGTCTGCAGGCGCCCGGTGCCGTCCACATGGGTCACCGCTGGCAAGCGCTCACGCCACTCCGGGCGGATTTTGACCACATGCTGCATAAAGGGACTATCCACCGTCTGCTCGAAATAGGTCGGCACCAGTTCCCGCAGCACGCTCGGCGCAAAGGGACGGAAGGACTCCCGACGCTTGATCTTGGCATTGATGGTGTCCTTCATGGTCGGGATGGCGGGATTGGCGAGGATGGAGCGGTTGCCCAGCGCCCGCGGCCCCCACTCGCTGCGACCCTGGTACCAACCGGTGACCAGCCCTTTCGCGATCAGCCCGGCCGCCATTTCCACCAACTCGGCCTCATCGGCACAGACATGCAGAGGGAATCCTGCCTCTTGAGCCACGGCACGAATTTGATCGTCCGAATAACCCGGCCCCCAGAAGGCATGGCGCATGTGAAAGCGCTCGCTCCGCCCCAGGACATTGTGCCAGCACCAATAGGCCGCCCCCAGGCAGGTGCCATCGTCGGAGGCCGCCGCCTGAACGTAATGCTCCTTGAACGACGTCTCGCGCTGGATGCGGGCGTTGGCCACCCCGTTGAGCGCGCAGCCGCCGGCCATGGCCAGGCGGGATGTGGGCACCAATCCTTGCAAGCGGCGCAGGCAATGCACCGCCGCCTCCTCGAAGCGCACCTGGGTGGAGCGGGCGATGTCCATCTCCCGCTGGGTGAGCGGATCAACCCGACGCCGCGGCGCCCCCAGGGCCGCGCACAGGTGCTCGGTGTAGAAGCGGCCCATGACGATGCGCTGGGTCTCATCCACCTCCCCGCTCTCGCCACCTTCGTGCATGCCAAAGTAAGCCGTCGCCAGCCGGTACCAGTGCCCCTCATCCAGATGCACCAGCTCCCGCATCAGGTCGCCGTAGCGATCCTCGCCATAGGGCGCCAGGCCCATTACCTTGTACTCCTCACCAAACTCATCGAAGCCGATGAATTGGCAGAGGGCGGTATAGAAGAAGCCCAGGCTATGCGGCAGCGTGACCTTGTCTAGCACCTCAATGCGCGTCCCTTCGCAGCGGGCCGCCATCATGCTGGCAAAATCGCCCGAGGCGTCGTAGGAAAAGCCAGCGGTCAGGTCCTCAAAGGGCGACAGGTAATAGGCGCTGGCGATATGGGCTAGGTGATGTTCCACGCCGACAGTCTGAAAATGTACCTCGGCCGGATCTTCATCACAGACCTGGGCGAGCTGCTCCAGGGTACTCTGGGTCCGTCGAATGCGGCTCAGATGCTCCACCACGGCTCCGGCCGTCTTTATGGGGTGTTGGGCCACATAGGCCATCTTAGCCATTCGATTGGCTTGGGGATCGCGCGCCATGGCTACATGAGTCACATCCCTCAGTCGAAACCCAGCATCCGCCAACAAGCGACGAATGGCATTGGCCGGAAAGGCGGGGCTGTGCCTGCGCCGCTCGCCCAAGCGTTCTTCCGCGACTGCGCCCACCAGTTGGCCGTCAACCACCAAGCAGGCAGCGGAGTCAGCGTGGAAGGCATTGAATCCCAAAATGGCTGTCATGCTACAGAAACTCCAAATCCAATGTGATCAGTCCACGCGGACACAAGCGGGACGCTCACCCTGGCCCAGCACCCAGCGGTACAGGCAAAGGGTTTCGCTGGCGATGGCATCCCAGTTGTAGCGCTGGACATAAGCGAGACCACGTTCACCCATCGCGGCCCGTTCTTCGTCGCCTAAGGCCGTGGCCGCACGCAACGCCTCAGTCAGGAATGGTACCCCCGGCTCCACCCACCAACCGCAGCCAAAGGACTCTAGATCCGCCCAAGGAGTCCCGCGCGTCGCGATCACAGGTATCCCATAAGACAAGGCCTCGGCAACCACCACGCCAAAATTCTCCGAGAAGCTCGGTAAGACGAAAAGGTGTGTCATCCGATATAGCTCGGTTTTGCGTTGTCCATCGACGGGACCGACAAACTCGCAGTCATCTGTCAACCCGGCCGCGCGTATGCGCTGCTCTACCACCGCGCGGTGGCCATCCTCATCCGGTCCAGCAATGACCAGCCGCCAGCCGTTCGGACGTGCCAACCGCCATGCCTCAATCAGGTTGAGCAAGCCCTTTTTGGGATGGATACGCGACAAGAAAAGGGCCACGCGCCGCCCCGCGGTCAATCGGGGTGGCTCGAAGCCAGACGGTGGATCGATGCCATTGGGGATAACGGCTATAGGTTGCGTCAACCCTAAAATTCGGAAGTTTTCGGCCTCTTGAGGCGCTGTGGCATGCAGCACACGCGCGCTTAAAAGGTCACTGTGTTGATAGAACAACCAAGCGAAACGCTTCTTCCAGGCGCGGTGATTAACAGCCCAAGGATCCAACATCCCCCGCGGGCTGATTATCAAAGGCAAACCCAACGTATTGGCTACCAGAGCAGAAAAATGGTTGTAGGGTAACCAGAGCCCATGATCATGGACAAGCTGAATTGGGAAGTTATTACAGTGACTGCGAAGACGGGTATAAAATCCTGGAGAAACATAAAAACCAAGTAAGGGCAATCGGAATACTGGCGTAAGAGAGGTGTGGACATAGTTGGTAGGTGGTAATAGATTCTCGTCCTCGACCCCAGATGCTAAGTCACAGCTTACTAATTTGACATTAGATCCCATACGTCCAAGTGCGCAGCATAAGGATGTAACGGTACGGCTTGGTCCGCCTGCGAATTTCCTAATAGATGGGACAGTATGGATTACGTTAATTTTATTCATGCTCGGAATTCAAAAAAACTAACAGAAAAACCATTAATTATAAATATTTAGCAAAAAATGTTTTCATAAAAAAGCCCAAGTAAAGGTTTTTTATATTTTTTAGGTATAATTATTAATTTATCAATAATGCGAGTAAGTTAATAATACTATTTAATTGATCTTGATAATGCAGGCTTCACACCTAAAATATTCAATATAACAAATATAACCAATAAATCTTGCACTAACCCATTAAACGTTGCAGCAAAATTACCTGCAAGTGTCCCAAAAACTAGCGCCAACCAAATAGTTGAATAAAAAATTGTAGTAATAACTATATTACAAAGCGCATTTGGACGAAATTTAAAATAAATATATGAAAGAAAAAAACCCGCCAATAAGGAAACAAATGGCGATAGATAAGGTCCAAAGTTATATAAAATTTCACCGACCATTGACATACCAACGGATGTAACTCCGCTACCACCATACATATCTTTATATAATTGATTACCTAAAGCAATCTCTGGTTTATCGGGCCATATTAGTCTTGGAATTGGTAAAGTAAAAATCAAAGCGTAAGTGCCGCCGAATTTATATTCCATTCCGCGGTCCTGTGCTTGTATTATCCTAGCGATAAGTGCAGTATTTGAATACCTACCTGCAATATAACTTAATGATAAATTATTAAAACTATCAAAGGAACCAGATTGAATATCATCGAAAACCTGATTGTATAAGCCCAGTGAGGAACTTATTGAGGGATTTAAAGCACCAACTGTTAACTCTCTATACAACACATTAAACGGAACATAAACGTATTGCAATATAGCAAATAAAGCCATAAAAAAAACAACTATTTTTTTGGAAAATCGCTTGCGTGAATAATTAAATGCAATTCCAATATAAATAAACTGTAAAAACAATGCCCCTTTAGAGCCTGATATAAGCGCTTGAAGGATTGAGATCGCGACAAGGACTAAAGAAAAAAAGCGCCACTTATACTCCCTTGTAATATTAGCCCTTACAATCGCCAAAACTGTGGCCATACTAGTCATTATATTCAATAAACCCATTATACGATAATAATTAGCGTTTTCCAATTCAGTATTAGTTTGATAAAATTTCCCTCCAGAAATATTAAAAAAAATACCAATAAGCCCGAAACACACAAAAACATAAAAAACCATGTTTATTTTCCTTTCATCACTTTTCCAAATAAGTCTAGAATTAATTCGGTTGTAAAATAATGACAAATATAATTCATAACCAATAGCGAATCCAAATAAACAAAAAAAGCTTACAATACTAGCATCGAGGAAAAAAGGCAGCACTTCAAGTACGGTCGCGTCAATGTTTAATGTAGTAAAAAAAGGGAAAAGAGTGCCGAAACCATAAAAGATTACGAAACTAATTCCAACAAAAAATCTTGGTTCAAACAAGTCAAAGTTTTTACCAGAAAATGCAAAATATGCTCCTAGGATAATAATGGAAATACTCCAAACAAATATCCTTGCATCAGTAGAGCTAAATATAAAATCAAAAGATAATGTTAGAAGGATTATAGAGACATAAATTAGCATTTCTATTGAATCTCCCTCTTTATAGATTAATATATACTAATTGGTGTTACGGCATTAATAAAATTCAAAAGAAAGGTAAATGAATGTAGTAGAAAATTGATTTACCATGCGACTAAGCCTGACAATATTCATCCGCTCTACTCAAGCTACTCTTTAAAGATCCAACGCCATCACAAATATAACATCCATGTTGTGATTTGAGTTTTCTCATTTCAATTAGAACATACAGTTAGCCCTTTGTTAAGATAGAGTAGTAGGGCTTTGGCGCGTTGTTGGTAAGAATGTGGTTTAACTGCTTCCATGCCACCAAGACGTACACTATCACATGCTGTATCATGCATAGAAAAATATTTTATTAAATCAAGCAACTCCTCATCATTCTCAAAATAAATACAATGTCTTTTATCTGTAAGAAAACTTTGCTGTTCATCTGTCCTATTTGTCAACATTAAACCCCCGCATGCGGGTATTTCAAATGTCTTCATTGAGTGTGCACAGCCATGTTCCGCGCGGATCAAGTTAAAGATGAGTTTTGAGCGTGATATGGCATCTGCCATCTTAGGCCCCATGCCCTCGCCAGGCGTAGGTAATGACAACTTACTATTCTTACTTAAATTTCCCCAACCAGTACCATATATCTTTGGGTTATAGATATTTATTTTTTCAAGCCATTGTTCTTGTAGATGACCCCAGCAACCTAGATAAGAAATAATATTAATACTACCTTCTCGTTTAACAGGATTATGGATACTGGGGTCATAGCCAAAGGGGAGCCAAACGACATTTTTAGCGCCCAGTTGATAAAAGACAGGAATAAGAAAACGTGCGAATGTGAAAATAACACTGTACTGACTAAGGGCTGACCCTAAGAATATTGCATTACCACCTGGAATTACAAAGGGATGATCAGGGTAAATATTTACACATCCCATAGGCGATATATTTCCTAACTCACTAATTGCCTCTGGGGCAAGATATTCACATCGGATAACAATAGTAAGTTGCGGTTTGAATTTCTTTGCCTCATCAATCAGAACGCCATGATTCATATATGGGTATTGCCTGTAAAAATTAGCAATACTTTTTTGAATAGACCTTTTTATTTTTGCGGTAATTGCATCAACAATGTCGTTCGGGCGGTTATTTGTTGGCATAAGTCTGACATCATGACCCAATTGAGCGAATGCCTCTTTATAAAAAAAAGCAAGACCCCATCGTTCAGTACCAGCATGAGGATATACAATTAGTATTTTCATAATGCCAAATACTACGCAATGCCACTGGCTACTAGAGCATTTTCTAGCTCTTCAGCCAATTGATAGAATTTATATAAATTGAAAGTAGAGCTTGGCAAGTTTATGCCACGATCCGCCAGAAATCGTGAATTAACCAGTTCACCACCACCATCACTGTTGACTTTTCTAAAATTTATATACGGCGGCATGTCACAAATTAAATTAAAATAAGGACGCGAATCAATACCTCGATTTTTTAATTCAATAATTAATAAATCTCTGGTTTCTCTATTGCAGTGTGGTGGTAATATCAAACATACTAGCCACACAACAGGATTAGCCCATTTTGATTGCGGATTGAAGACCAACTCGCTAACATTAGAGAATTTATTTCTATACCATTTTAACAAATCCCTTTTTTTATTTATTATTTCTTCGTATCTTTGAAGTTGTGCACATCCTAATGCTGCCTGTAAATTTGTCATTCTATAGTTAAATCCAATTTCCGGATGCCAGTATCGTCTTGTTCTATCCATAGCATGATCCTTCAGGAAGCGAACCTTGTCCGCAATCTCTTCATCATTAGTCACTACCATTCCACCTTCACCTGTTGTCAGTATCTTATTTCCATAAAAAGAGAAAGTACCAAGTGTACCAATACCCCCAACAACTTTATCATTGCATCGAGCCCCATGGGCTTCTGCTGCGTCTTCTATCACGACCAGACCATGCTGATTAGCGATATTTAATATGTTGTCCATATTAGCTGGATGGCCATAAAGATGGACGGGTATAATAGCTTTAGTTTTTGGGGAGATAGCATATTTAATAGCTTTTGGGTCTATGGTCCCTATATTGGGTTCACAATCAACAAAAACAGGAATAGCACCAACATGACAAACGGATGCAGCCGTGGCAACGAATGTCAGAGCTGGCACAATAACCTCGTCCCCCTTGCCTATACCCGCAGCAGATAAAGCCAAATCTAAGGCAACGGTTCCATTGGCGACTGCAATGGCAAATTTAGATTCGCAGAATTCCGCAAATGAGATTTCAAATCTATTAATGTATTCACCTAATGAAGAAATCCAACCCGACCGGAACGCATCGAGGAGATACTCTTCTTCCAAGTTACTGAGGTTGGGTTCCGCAAGTGGCATCATGATATTAACCAATAAATTAGGCAGCAACTATCTAGCTATCTGCATACTTAGGCCACTTAAAAAAACACGATGTTTTTTTAAGAACTGACTATAGGAGAATTCATCCATCAAACGTAATGCGCTTGAAATGCTCATACGTTTAAGCAATTCTGGATTTTGTGATAAAGTCAAGATGCGGGTAACATGAGTGTCAAGATCAAAGGGGTCTATGACAAACCCTGTTTCACCTTCGATAACAGCCTCAGGCGATCCATCTTGATTTCCTACAATACAAGGAATTCCGCAAGCTGCTGCTTCTAAGGGGGTTACAGGTACCCCTTCACCTCTACCTAATCCCCTATCCGATACTAGCGAGAAAAGATGAGCGGATCTGTATACATCAGGGAGATCACCATCATGGATCATACCAATAAAATGTACTTTATCAGATATGTTTAATGACTTGCTGTGTTTTTGTAGTTCGCTAATTAAATCCCCGCCACCAGCGTATATTAATCTCAGTTTCGAATCATGCTTCTCAGCAATGGCAAAGGCCTCCAGTAGTCTGGAATAACCTTTGTGATTTGCATCCCTAGTCATTCGACCCAATGTAAGTAAATTGATATTCTCAGAAGGATTAGGGATACTGTATTTACGAATAACATTGTAGTCAGGTGGGGCAGGAAAAAAACGAGTCGTATCGACAGTATCCCATATAACATAAACGGAATTATTTGATCTTACTTTAATCTCTTCTTCAAGATATTTCGCCGAAAATTGGCAATCAGTAATCACGGAATTCGTATTCTTAAGCCCAATACGGCGAGATATATTAAGACCGCTCCATAACTCCAAGCCATATCCATTCAAAACCGTCCAGGAACGTGTTATCTTGGACAACATCACCCCAAAAAAAGACATGTGTACATGTGCAATCCAAATGATGTCTGGCTTGAATTGGTAAGCGCATCTTGACACAGCAATTGAGAAAGCCGATTTCCTTAGCAAGTGAAATTTAGATTTTCCTTGCCAGTCTACCCTAAAATCATCTTCAAAATAATTATCCGGGTCTTTTGATAAGAGGGAGAATATCTTTACGTTTTCTACCCCAACTATTTCTCTCAAGGCGTTAATTTGAAATCTGTTGTATCTGCTAATGCCACCTTTATCGAAACAACCAGGGGTAAGATAGAGTATTTTCATGGTTACTATGCTACTAAGGTTTAAAACCGGGGCGGAACTTTATCACTAATGCAGGATTTCCGGATAATATCGCCCCAGCGGGAGAAGCACCTTTCATTACTGACGAAACTGTAAGCCATGAATATCTACCTATAATGCTTCCAGGTAGCACAATCGCGTTTAAGCCTACTGCGGACCCTTCCCCAATTAAAATCGACCCTACTAATAAATATTGTGGTGAATCTGTCGTCATGGAACTGAATATATAAGGGGTTGAGTCATTCTTGTCTTCAGGATTCCGATAATGATGTGAAAGAGAATAGACCATTGCGCCTGCTGCGATGGTTGTTTTACCTTCTATGCATACCCCACCGTGAGACTGAATAACCACATTTAATGAAATATGCGTGCCATCACCAATAATTAGAAACCCTGGATCAAGAACGTATTCCCCCACGCGTTTTAATATTGCATGATTCACCTCCCCAGCAATAATGCTTACATTGTCATCGATCCAACAATTATTTCCAATAGAAACATACCCAGGGTTTTTGATTTTTACATTCCCGCCTATTATCACATTTTTGCCAATTTTATTCAATCGAGATTTCCAATATAAGTATCGCATACGTTGTCCAATTCGGCCTGGCATATTTTGTATAAATAGCAAAGGGAATTCTATAAATTCAGATATAATAACGCGAAAAAAAAACATTTTTTAATATCTTTTAATATAACTGAGCTATAATGATGAAAATGCTAAGCTTGCCTGTATTTATGATAAATTCTTTTTATAATATACCTTATTCCCGATATTGGGGCAACTACTAATCCAAGAAATAAATCAATTGTCAAGCTAGGTAGGTGGCCGTAGCTAAATTTATTGAATGCACTATTGATGTATACCCGTGACAAACCACTACGCAACAGTTTCATATTATCGGCGTGACACAATAGGCATTTGATGAAGGATTTTTTCCCTTTATCAAGAAGTTGGGCACTTAAGATTGGTCGAGATTGCCTATGACCGGCAATAGTTTGATCCAGGTAATATCTTATTCGCAGATTTGTAGATGTAATCCTTAATGAGAAATCGAAATCCTCAGTGTATATTTTCGGATTAAAGAAGCCAATAATCGAAAAAACAGGCTTGGATATAAACCAGCCACCATATGGAAAAGCAATATTGCCATAAATCAATTGCTCTTTAATTTTTCGCGCATCCCAGGCATCTATATCAACAGGTAGTTGATCGCTTATAATCACACATCCATCTTCTGTTAGTTCATCCTTCAGTCCTAAAACAATATCTGCATTTTCGGTATGCGCAACTCGGAGTTGATTTTCTATCTTGGTGGGATAGAAAACGTCATCACTGGCCAAGAAGCAGAGCCATCCACCATAACTAATTTGAATGCCCGCATTCAAGTTAGGTACATGCCCTCTATTTTCGATTCTAACGGCACAATAAGGTCTCGCCTGTTCTTTTAAAATTTTAGTGGCTATTTCATAGGTACAATCAGAAGAACCATCATCAATAAGAATAATTTCAATATTTTTATACGATTGATTAATAATGCTTATAATCGATTCCCTGACATACTTTTCATGATTATATGAAGGTACAATCACTGAGACAAGTTCACATGAAGGTTCTAATGTTTCAAAGCCATTTCCTAATTCAAGAGCCTTGATATCATTAAGTATCGACTGCAAAAACTTCTTTCTAAGACCTATGTTCATTTTTTTTGGTTATGATGCACGTATATGTAGTTTTTTTAATGGCAAATAAGGATTGAATGAATTGTTAGACTTAAATCATAAAGGTACTTGATTGTGGTTGGCGGTATCTGGGGCCAAGCTTAAATTCTGTTGGCATGCAGAGAACTTAACCAAAAAGTTATGATAAATTTATTAACTATAATGAAAAAAATATATAACTAGTTAATAACTTATTATGGCCATGATCTTTTCCGATTGGATCATTTTGCTTATACCTTTTGTTAAACTGGTTTTACATTCCCAGCCCAGATCTCGTAATTGATGGGTTCTGGCATGTGATTTCATTAATTCGTGTTCTCTATATTCTAGTGCGCCGAATGCAAGGTGCGACTGTGAGTTAGTAAGTTGGTGTACGATTTCGACAAATGATCTCAATCTGATGGGATTCCCACTGCCCAAGTCCAACTCATGGAATCCTGTTTGAATAAAAGAATGGTTTTTTATCATTATGCAGAAAGCCGAAACTACATCATCAATATATATAAAATCGCGTAGCTGTTCGCCTCCCGTAAGTTCAATGATTGGATCGTTTAGCAAGCAACGTTTCACAATCCAAGTGGTGAATTTTGAAATATCATCTCCTGGTCCATAAAAATGCTCCAAGCGAACATTAACAAATGATATCTTAGTTGAGGCAATTAACCGCCCTAAATCGCAAAACTGTTTCTTGGTAAGTGCATAAGGGTTGAGAAATGGATGTAGTATTGTGTCCGTGTTGATAAATTTCGGAACTTTGTAATAAATTGCCGTTTCAAGGAGGCGCAGCGGTAGTGTTGTGTTAACCTCGTGGATTTTAGTGATAGACTGCCCCCCTCGGCCATAATCTGCGGCAGTATGAATTATTACGTCAATTGGTCCTTGGTCAATAAAGGGACGAACTAGATCGGTGTCCTCGATGTCATAAAAAATTACATTATCCGCTATATTTTTGATGCGTTTTAAATTTGAGCATCTTCGCTTGATGGAAATTAATTTGTGACCTTCTTTATAAAAAGCATGGGCAAGGTTACTACCAAGATAGCCGGTCGCACCTGTGAGCAACAGATTCAATTATTTATTTACCTTGATTGTATCCAGTATAGGCTAAAATATCAGATTGAATAAGTTTTTTTATATTTGTTGAAGGAATTAGGGCTTGTCGGTACCAGTCCACGGTTCGTTTCACTGTCTTTTCAAAGTCCCATCTTGGGTGCCAGCTTAGACTGTGAAAGGCTTTTTCCCATGAAAGATTTAATAAGCCTGCCTCATGAGGGGCTACTGAAGAAGAATCACAGGACCATTGACCGGGCCATAATTTGAGGATATGTTCAACCAGAATTTGAACAGTCTTATTTGAGCTTAATTCTGGACCAAAATTAAAGGAGCTATTAATTTGTTTTATCGCGTCTGCGTTTGCTGTTAATAATGCTTGATTCTGCTGAAGCGCGAGGGTCAGATATCCACTCAGGGGTTCTAGTACGTGTTGCCATGGCCTGGTTGCGTAAGGATTTCGGACTGGAATAGTGTTATTTGCTTCAAGATGGCGTATACAATCAGGCACAATCCGATCCATAGCCCAATCACCACCGCCAATTACATTGCCAGCACGGGCGGAAGCGATCCCAACGCATGGGTTATTTCGCAGATCATGGGTATTGAAAAAAGACCGTCGGTACGCTGAAATTGCTAATTCTGCACCTGCTTTACTGGAACTATATGGATCATAACCACCCATGGCATCTTCTTCCCGATAGCCATAAACCCATTCCCGATTTTCATAACATTTATCTGTTGTGACGAACACCGTAGCACAGGTACGGTTGGTGGTTTTGTAATATTCCTGGAGATCGCGCAGGGCATCGAGAAGATGCACGGTGCCCATGACGTTGGTGGCGTAGGTTTCGACCGGCTCGGCGTAGGACAGGCGGACCAATGGCTGAGCGGCGAGATGAAAGATATAGTCCGGCTTCGTGGCCAGGACCCGTTGTGCCAGGGCCTCACGCTCCCGGATATCGAGAATGTGATGCTCGACGCGATCGGCAAGGCTCAGTTGATCAAAGAGCGCCGGATGGGTGTTGGGCGGTAACCCGATGCCGACGACGCGGGCGCCGAGCAGCAGGAGCCATTCACAGAGCCAAGAGCCTTTAAAGCCGGTGTGGCCGGTGACGAGGACCGTTTTGCCGTGGTAATGGGGTTGGAGATCCATGCAAAGCCAGGTGGTAGGAGCGGGGAAGTGACCAAGCGCGGAGGACCGCGAATGAGTTATACCCAGGCGTCGATAAGCACTTGCGCGGGGTGGAGGTGGTAGGTTCCGGTTAGCCCCTGGCGGAAAGCCTCGATCATTGGCTTGGGGCCGCTGAGGTAAAAGGCGGTTGCGGCGGGCTCGGGGATGGTGGACATGATCTGGGCCAGATCGAGACGCCCAGGTTGGATAGCGGGATCACGGTTGGACGCTTGATGCTCGGCGTAGTAATGGACCTGGAAACCGGGTACCCCGGCGGCGCACCGATCCGCAAGCGGACGGTAGAGGAGCAGTTCCTGGGTTTGGGCACCGTAATAGAGCGTGGCTTGGTCGATGGGCAGGGCGCCCTGACTTAGCGCGGCGTCCATGAAGGCGCAAAAGGGGGTGATGCCGGTACCGCCCGCGATGAGCACGGCCTGGCGATGGCCGGCATTGGCATTGATGGTGAAGTCGCCGTAAGGGCCTTTGGCCCACACCTGGTCGCCGGTCTGGAGTTGATCGAGGATCTTGCTGGTATAGGCCCCCTGGCGGCTGATGGTCAGTTCGACGGTACGCCGGTCGGTGACGGCGTTGGCGACCGAGAAGACCCGGCTTTCGGGCCAGAAGCCGGCGGGGTCGAAGGGCTCCAGCGTCAGGTGGATGAACTGGCCGGGGATGAAGCGCGGCAGGCGCTTGTCGGCACGCAGGCGGTAGGTGGCCACGTTGGGGTTGTGGCGAGTGACCTGTTCGACCGTGGCGGGAAAGCGGATCGGTTGCGCCATGCCTCAGCCCAGGACCAGATCGAAGGTGGCCAGGATGTGATCGATCATCGGCGCGGTGAGGCCAGGGTAAACGCCGATAAAGAAGGTGTTGGTGGTGATCAGATCGGTGTTGTCCAGCCTGCCGACGACGCGGTGCTGGATGTCCTGGTAGGCCGGGTGGCGCAGGAGGTTGCCGCAGAAGAGGTTGCGGGTCTCGATGCGGGCGGCTTCCAGGGCGCCGACGAGGTTGGAGCGGCTTAGGCCGGATTCCGGGCGGACGGTGATCACGTAGCCAAACCAGGAGGGGTCGGCCTTGTCCGGGGCGTGGTGCAGGATGAGCTTGTCGGCGTGCTTCTGCAGGCCGGCGGCCAGGCGGTCGTGGTTGCGCTGTCGGGCCGCGATGAACTGGGGGAGCTTGCGCAGTTGGGCGCAGCCGACGGCGGCCTGCATGTCGGTGATCTTGAGGTTGTAGCCGATATGGCTATAGACGTATTTGTGGTCGTAGCCATAGGGCAGGGTGCCGAACTGCTGGCTGAAGCGCTTGCCACAGGTGTTGTTCTCGCCGCCGGTGCAGTAGCAATCGCGGCCCCAGTCGCGGAAGCTGCGGGCGATGCGGGCGAGTTCGTCATCGGCGGTGATGACCGCGCCGCCCTCACCCATGGTGATGTGGTGCGCGGGGTAGAAGCTGAAGGTGGCGAGGTGGCCGAAGGTGCCGGTGTAGTGGCCGTCGTAGCGGCTGCCAAGGGCGTCGCAGTTGTCTTCCACTAACCAGAGGTGGTGGCGGTCGCACAGGTCACGCAGTTCGGTCAGCTCGAAGGGCACGCCCATGGTGTGGGCCATCATCACGGCCTTGGTCTTGGGGCCGATGGCGGCCTCGATGGCCGCCAGGGTCGGGACGTAGGTGCCGAGCTGGACATCGACGAAGACAGGCACGGCACCGTGTTGGATGGCGGGGTTGACCGTGGTCGGAAAGCCGGCGGCGACGGTGATGACCTCATCCCCGGGCTTGATGCGGCGGTCGCCAAGCTTGGGGCTGGTGAGGGTGGAGAAGGCGACCAGGTTGGCCGAGGAGCCGGAGTTGACGGTGAGGACGTTTTCCGTACCGAGGAACTCGGCCAGGCCGGACTCGAATTCTTCGGTGAAGCGGCCGGCGGTGAGCCAGAAGTCGAGGGAGGAGTCGACCAGGGTGGTCAGTTCGTCGGCATCGTGGACCCGGCCGGCGTAATGGACCTGGTCTTGGCCCGGGCGGAAGGCGCTCTTCTCCGCCTGACTGGCGGCGTGGAAGGCTTCCACCAGGTCGCGGATTTGCTGGCGCAGGGCGTCTTTGTTAGGCGTTGAGTAGGTCATGTTGCGTCGTTCCAAATCTTCCAGGGGGCCTGGCCGCTCTGCCAGAGTTTTTCCAGGTGCAGCTTGTCGCGCAGGGTGTCCATGGGTTGCCAGAAGCCGTTGTGGCGATAGGCGGCGAATTGGCCTTCATGGGCCAGGCGCTCCATGGGTTCGCGCTCCCAGACGGTGGCGTCGCCGTCGATGTAGTCGATGACCCTGGGGGAGAGGACGAAGAAACCGCCGTTGATCCAGGCGCCGTCGCCGTGGGGCTTTTCCTGGAAGCTGGTGATTTGGGTTTCCGTCAGGTTGAGGGCGCCAAAGCGGCCGGGGGGCTGGGTGGCGGTCAGGGTGGCCAGTTTGCCCTGTTCCCGGTGGAAGGCGATCAGGGCGCTGATGTCGACGTTGCTAACGCCGTCACCGTAGGTGAAGCAGAAATCGTCGCCGTTGAGGTAGGAGCGAATGCGCTTGAGTCTACCCCCGGTCATGGTCTGCTCCCCCGTATCGACCAGGGTCACGCGCCAGGGCTCCGCATGCTGTTCGTGGACCTCCATGCTGTGGGTGCGCAGGTTGAAGGTCACGTCGGACATGTGCAGGAAGTAGTTGGCGAAGTATTCCTTGATGATATAGCCCCTGTAGCCACAGCAGATGATGAAGTCCTGGATGCCATGGGCAGAGTAGAGCTTCATGATGTGCCAGAGGATCGGCTTACCGCCGATCTCGATCATGGGCTTGGGCTTGAGGTCGGTTTCCTCGGCAAAACGGGTGCCGAGACCACCGGCGAGGATGACGGATTTAATTGCCATAATTGTCAAAATATATTCAATAATATTTAAATAAGCGGAAATATTTTTGAAAAAATATTATAAAACATCTTTACAGCATAACCCACAGAGTTAGAGCACTATCATTTGAGCTAGTGACTAGTCGAAATACAATAAGATAAATAAATAAATACAAAGCTACGTGCCAGTTAATACGTTAGATTGAATAAGTTTTTTGGTTAGTTAGTACTTTGTGGTCACAAAATAATTTTGGCACAATTAGTTATGCTTATTACTGATCATGACTGTTTTTTGGGGAGCCTAGAATTAACAGTATTAGAAGACCTATGAAAAAATTCTGAAAATTATAATTCTTCGCTGGAAAGATTTGGACATAACGGCCTAATTTATTAAATTTACCTGGTCCAAATTAATCCTTGTTTTAAATTTTTGGCAGGTATCCCTGCTATCAAACTATTTTCATGAAAATCATGATCCAAGACTAACGATTTTGCCCCAACAATACATCCATTTGGTATTTGGGCGCCTTTTAAAATCGAGACCCCATGGGAAATCCATACATTGTTACCAATGATTGTGGGGGTTGTTCGTGAGAGGCCGACTATATCGTGCCAGTTAGAATCTGTAATGTATGTGTCCCAAGCAATGATTGTGTCAAAACCAATCTTAACACGTTTCTCAACCATGATCCTTGAATTACTAGTTATCCCACTTCCACTCGATATTTTTCTTCCGCCTATCTCAAGAACAGCATTATTGGATAAACTTATGTGAACGCCAGGTCCAATAATAAAATCTCCTAATATATGCATTTCTGCATTGTCAAAAAGCACAATGGAAGATGCTAACCTACTGCCCCCCCAGCTGTTTACTTCAATCAATCCTTTTATCATTACTTTTGCTGATTTTGCTTTAATGATCGTTAGGCTTTGATTAGCACCAATTCGCACCTGAATTTTAAATATCTTCCCTGTTAATCTATAGTTTGCAACAATACTTTTTATTAGAGCCGCGCAGAAAAAAAAGTGATGATTATATAAGCCTGAAAGAATCCATCTTAGTGTGGCTTTTTGTGATAGCTTCATTTTGAGCCAGTTAACCATTTTTGGCCCTTATTGCTAGCAGATTATAGATTTGATATTTCTTTAGCTTCTCGATAATGATATGCTTGTCATGCAGCCTAACAACAATGCCCCGCAAGCAAAAATAGCACCCTATAGCAATCGCGATTGAGCCAAAAAAAGTAAAATGCTCTATAGGCATATAGCTGTTCAGAGCAAACAAGGGTATGAATAATATGATGGCGTTAGCAATAATATGTATTGCGGACTTACTCCAAAAAAAATTTGTTAAATAATTAATAGTGATTATGCATTGAAAGATTACTAAAATATTTAGCGCAAAAAAAGCAATCGATATACCCTGAATTCCAAAGAAGTGCAAGCCTATCCAGATAAGAAGTACGTGCGATAAGTTCCATATGGTCTCTGATGCAAGATATAGTCCCCCTTTACCCAGTGCCAACATGACAAAACCTAAAGGCCAGGAAATAACCCGCCCGAGGCAGCCCAAGATAAACCACTGTAGTAATTCAGTGGCGGGTAAAAACTCGCTGGTGTAGAAGACTCGGATAAGCCACGGTGCCAGTACTAACGTAGCGAGTAATCCAGGGATGGCAAGAAGCAAGCCAATTTCCGTTTGTTCATTAACCAATCGGTTAACGGTAATTTTATCATGCGCCACGCCGGTCAGGCGCGGGTAGTAATCCGCTCCCATGGCACTAAGCACAAAGCTAACGAAGATGCCGGATAGCGCGAAAGCGGCGCTGTAGATGCCCACCGCCTCAAGGTTGATTTGCTGGCTTATGAGGGTGATGGTGAAGTAACTGACCGCGCTGCTCATCAAACCTGTCACCATAAAGACCAAGCCAAGACGGATCATGCCACTAGCTTCATGAATGGTTTGCCACCAACTAAGCGTGACGCTAGGTACGGTAACAAGGCTGGCGTAATACCAGGACAGGGCAAGTTGCAGGCCGGCTATGATGACCATGGCGGGGACAATACCGCGTAGATCAAGCCATGAATAGAATCCAATGGCTACGATAGCGGCTGCGGTCGCACTAAGGACATTGACGCGCGCCATGTCACCAATGCGGCGCGAACCCTGGAGCAGGGCTAGTTTTCCGCCGGCTAGGTTGTTGAACAACACGATGATGCCAAGGGCGGCGATATCGAGGGTGTACTGACCGTTACCAAATGTTACCTGGCTGATAAGCGGGCTTAATGCCATCATTGCCAACAACCCAACCATTCCGCTCACCCAGCAGATACGGTGTAGGGTCAGCACGATACGGCCGAAAGCTTGATCATTGCCCTGACCGACGGCAGCGGCGATTTCGCGAACGGCACTAGTTTGCAAGCCCAGACCCGCAAATGCGCCAATGAGCCCTTGGACCGCACTAAAGCTGGTGTATAAGCCCACGCCTGTGGTGCCAATAAGTACCGCCGCCAACTTGGTACGGACCATACCCAAGAGCAGGGTAAAACCCGCGGCCCCACCCATGATCGCCGAGGATTTGAGTATTTGGGCGTAGGAGGATTTTGGTAACAAGGGTTAGTGGGCAGGCAAAGCTGGACGAGGGGGTAAAGAGCGTACTAGACGCTTAACGCTAACTTTTTGAATGTATTAGGCGTTATCTTCAATCTGCCAGTTTGGCAGGGTATAGGCAATACTTAGCATGGTGCTCGATATTGGATGAGAACGTCCATAGCACCTTTGCAGGCGTCGTCAGAAAGATGAGGCCCCATTGGTAAGCTCAGCACCTCGCTGGCCAAGCGGCTGGCGATGGGGTGGCTGGCGGCGGCCAGGGGGGTGGCGGCATAGGCGGGCTGCTGGTGCGGTGGCCGCGGGTAATGGATCAGGGTGCCGATGCCGGCTGCGGTTAGGTGGCGCTGAAGGGCGTCACGCTGGGGGTGGCGGACGACGAACAGGTGCCAGACGGGCTCGGCCCAGGAGGGAACAGCGGGCAGAGTCAGTCCGGTGGCAGAGGGTCTGGTGTCGTTCGGGCCAGCATCTACCAGGCTGGTGTCGCCCAAGCCCGCGTCGGCCAGGCCGGTCAAATAGGCGGCGGCGAGGGCGCGGCGGCGATCGTTCCAAGCGTCGAGATGGCGCAGCTTGACGCCGAGGAAGGCGGCCTGGAGCGGGTCGAGCCGGCTGTTATAGCCCTGGACCTCGTGGACGTATTTGACCTCGGAGCCGTAGTTGCGCAGCCGGCGCAGGCGCGCGGCGAGCTCGGCATCGTTAGTGGTGATGGCGCCGCCGTCGCCAAAGGCGCCGAGGTTCTTGCCGGGGTAGAAGCTCCAGGCGACGGCGTCGCCGTGGGCGCCGAGGCGCTGGCCCTTATAGCGGGCGCCGTGGGCCTGGGCGGCATCCTCGATGACCCGCAGGCCGTGGCGGTGGGCGATGGAGAGGATCGGGTCCAGGTCGGCGGGCTGGCCGTAGAGGTGTACCGGGATCAGGGCGCGGGTGCGGGGGGTGATGGCGGCTTCGAGGCGCGCCGGGTCAATGTTATAGGTGCGTTCGTCCGGCTCCACCGGGACCGGGGTGGCGCCGGCCTGGGTCACCGCCAGCCAGGTGGCGATGAAGGTGTGGGAGGGGACGATGACCTCGTCGCCGGGGCCGATGTCGCAGGCGCGCAGGGCGAGATGCAGGGCGTCCAGGCCACTGGCGACGCCAACGCCGTGGGCCGCGCCGCAGTAGGCGGCATAGTCGGCCTCGAAGCGCTCCACCTCCTCGCCCATGATGTACCAGCCGGAGGCCATGACGCGGCGATAGGCGGCGTCGAGTTCGGCTTGCAGCTCCCGGTAGGCGGCCTGGAGGTCGAGGAAGGGGATGGTCATGCCGCCCCCCAGCGGGCGCGCATGAACTCGGCGTAGTCGCGGTAGTAGTCGTCCTCGGCGTAGCGGTTGGAGGCAAGCACCATGCAGACCGAGCCGGAGGAGAAGTTGTCAAGCTCCCGCCAGATCATGGGGCAGATGTAGAGCCCGTGATAAGAGCGGTTGAGGTGGATGCGGGTCTTGTCCTTGCCATCGTCGATGATGACGTCGAAGCTACCGGACATGGCGATGATGAGTTGTTGCAGTTCCTTGTGGGCATGACCGCCGCGCTCCGCCCCGCCCGGCACGTCGTAAAGGTAATAGACGCGCTGGATGTCAAAGGGGATGTGGCTGCCGCCCTCGACGAAGGTGAGGTTGCCGCGGGGATCCTGGATCTTCGGAAGATCGATGATTTTGCAGTCGTGGATGGACATAGATGATGCGATGATGACTTAAAGGCGGAAATCGGTAGCAACCGGCAGGATCAAATCTGGGCTGTAGGGTAGCAGACTTTTTTCGCTGAGAAAGCCGCTAAGAACGGCACAAGTACGGATTCCAAGCGCTTGGCCGACTTGGACGTCTTTGCCCGTGTCACCGATGATCCAGTCCCGCGGCCCCAAGCCGGACACACACCCGATCAGTTCTTCTTTAAGTTTGGTACGCTCTGTAACCATGATGCTCTCGAAGTAGGGCAGCAGACCTAAACGGTCGATCTGATCGACGGCCTGCTGGCGGTGCTGGCGAGCTGTGCAGACGTGCAGCCTTGCCTGTTTGCTCAATCTGTTCAACGCCTCGTGCATGCCGGGAAAATTTTTGTCTAAAGCGAGTAATTCGGGTGACTCAATTCTCTCCAACCAGACGGATACAAAACGCGCGATAGCGGGTGCGTCAAACCCAAATTCGTTGGCCAATATAGTTTCATTGGAAACCTTATTCTGTTTTAAGGCCCAATAAGTTTCGTGAGTTAACTTTGAAGATGGAACCAACTGTTGAAAAAGGCAGTAAAGCCGTTGCTGCGAGTCAATGAGCGTACCATCAAGGTCAAAGATAATGTTTACCACAGATCTGTACTAAATAATTCTTATCAGTGGCGCAAATTAATCCACAATACCCGCCTTGCAATCGAACCCTAGGTACAACATCGATTCTGGGCGGCGTCCAATAACAATTGTATCATTTGTTAGGATGCGAAGCTTTTGGCCTGATTAAAACACTCCAGAAAGGCTAAAATTTCGTTATTTAATTTCATAACCGGCAAACAGCATAAATCTCTGCCGCAAAATCAGGAAAGTCTTTACCCAGATCATAAAACCCTTGAATCATTTCTTCGGTCCAGTTTTCCTGAATTTGTGCATTTGACAATGGTTTAAAATATACTCCGCCCATTTCAAGCACACTTAAGCCGCTTTGCTCTATATCCGACCTGAATGTTGCTGGCGTATAAACCCTACGATGCCCAAGTGCGTGATCTCTAGGATTCAGCTGGCATGGGTTGTCGAGTAGCCCCATTTTTACCGCAACTAGGCGGTGTATGGAGTTTCCGTTGGGTACGCCAATAAATATCCTGCCATGCGGCGCCAACCATGCTTTCACCCGGGTCAGCAACGCCACTGGATCATCAACATGTTCCATAACGTGCTCAAGAATTATTGAGTCAAATACTTCTTCAGGCACGTACTCCTCAAATAACGCATGGACCTTAACAAGATTTTTTCGCTCAGGAATTTGCGCCATGAGCTCAGATGAACCTTCGACTATGGTCAGTTGCTCAAAGTCTTGCACGAGAAATTGTGTCATCTCCCCTTCGGCGGGGCCCAATTCCAAGCCTCTTTTTCCCACCAGTTTTGGCTTGATCGTTTCATAGCGATAACGGATCAATCGCTTGTCAAAATCCAGTTGTTCTTTCAAGTACCAGTCGGATAATGCCTCGACTCGCTGAAGCTCACTTCCGGTCATTTCTTACTCCTCCAAATGAAGGTATTTTTCATAATCGCATTATCAAAGCTAAGCGAGTTACCGTATTACACATCCGACAAGTGAACTATCCTCGGCTTTCACCCACCGTCCACTTCATAGGTTCACTGCAGACTAGCACTCAGGGTCTCAATATGCCGGAATTCAGACTGTAGTCCGGTCGTGAAATCGCTTTCCTCAGGCAGCAGGTAACGTTTGACCTTGGCATTGTCGAAAACGAGGTCACGCGTTGGACCCGAAAATTCGCGCCGTATGATGCCCGTGCCGCGACCGCCGAGGGCGATCAGCTTACTAAGCAGGTCATGAATCGAAATTGCGTTACCGCTGACCACGTTGATGACGCCCGGCTCCTCCTGTAACTCCACGGCCTTGAGAATAGCGGTTATCACGTCGTCGATGTAAATGAAGCTGCGCAACTCCTTGCCGTCGCCCCACAATTCGACATCCTTGTCGGCCACGATATTCTGGATCGCCTTGGGCAGGACCTTCGCGTATTTCTCTTCACCGGGACCGTACACATGGCCAATGCGCAGCACCTGGCTTGCGATGCCGCGCTCGGCCGCGGACAGGGTTACCATGCGCTCGCCGTAGAGTTTGGACAAGCCATACAGCGAGGCCGGCACCGTGGGCGTGGCTTCGCTGATGCGGCCCTCGACGTTGGCATACACGTCCACGCTACTGAGAAAGATGATCTTCTTCAGATTGTTCCAGGGTAGAGCCAGCAGTTGTTCCGTGAAGGTGATGTTGCCGTTGCAGCGCTTGATCTGGTTGGCCTCCCTCCCGCTTTTAGGAATAAAGGCGCCGGCGTGAATCAGCACTTCGGCCTGTTCCACTAAGGCGAGCCCTGCCGTATCCAAGCCGAAACCAGGCAGGTCGTGATAGATGATATGGCTGCCTCCGGACGGGCGCGAACTGAACGCTGTCACACCTTCCCCGTAGACTAGGCGTGCGGCTTGCAGCAGGCGCGATCCAATGAAGCCGGAGGCCCCCGTGATGATCATGTTCATTAGAACTGAATCTCTTGGGTGATGGCTTCTTGGGTCATCAGACGGGGTACTACATCCATACCGCGCAGCCACAGCAAGCCGTTAGGCAGCGGATTGATCTTCTTTTCGAGCTGCGGGAATTCACCATATAACGCGAGATCCTTAAAAATCTCAGGCATGTTCAGACCGGCCGTCGTAAAGAACAGCACGGTCGTGAAGAAACGAGAGATGTTGATTTCGGTGGGATTGGGCACTCGCTTCTTGTCGTAGGCCATGTCGACACCAAAAATGCCGTGTGGCTTGGCGGTGACCGCCTTGATGGCCTCGATGGCGATACGGGTAACGTCATCGTTTTCGCAGGTGACGCCAACCTTGGTTACACCCGTGATGCCGGAAATGCTGCGGTTGCCGTGCGTCCAGCCCCGCCGTTCTCGGGACTGGGCGACGACGAGTTCGCCCTCGTGCCAAATCGACAACCAAGTGACGGTATCGGGTGTGAGCATGCTGGCCGCGATGAAATCACCCCAGCCCGAGTGGTGGTCGATCCACGCCTTGGCCAGTGTGAAATCAGAAGTCGGAATAGCGCCCTTACCACCCGCGCCAATCGAGGCAACACGCAGCCAAATCTTGCCGTTGTCGTCCGCGAGCCTGTCAAAGGCGGTACGCAGGTCGTCCTCGTCATGAATCATCATGTTCTCGGGAATAGGCACGCCAGCCGCCTTGAACGCTAGATAGGACTTGTATTTGTGCACACAGGTATCGATCACCTCGTGCTCCGGCATGAAGAATTTGGTTCCGGTAGCTGTTATGTCGTCGCGGATCAAGGAAGCGTGAAAAATTTCTAAATCGTTCTGAAAATGGATAAGGTTCGGCTTTTCGGTGTTCAGAATATGTAGCAAGCGCGCCTTGTACTCGGGCTTATTTGCGTAAGGCACGTAAAACTTCTTGCTGGCAGCCGATAAAACTAGATCGGTGGGCTCCCTGACACCTACACACACTTGACTCCGCGCCGCCTGGTCGCTAGGCTCCGCACCC